>Ga0209121_10001037_pt1 | contig 29109 bp, 29 predicted proteins | sample Cruoilmetagenom3_FD_187292 | JGI IMG/M metagenome (GOLD analysis project Ga0209121, IMG submission 187292) | Oil polluted marine microbial communities from Coal Oil Point, Santa Barbara, California, USA - Sample 3 (SPAdes) (version 2) | ecosystem: Environmental > Aquatic > Marine > Oil seeps ...
TCGTCAGTTTGCCGAGCGTATGGCAATCAATACCCCCATACAGGGAACGGCTGCTGATCTCATCAAGGTGGCCATGCTGAATATCTGGAGAAAGCTGAAAGGAAAAGTGCTATCGGCAGATATGATCATGCAGGTTCATGACGAACTCGTTTTTGAGGTTCCGGTCAAGGAAAGAGATGAGGTTATGGATCTGGTGAAACAGGAAATGGAGAATGTCATAACGTTAAAAGTTTCCCTCAAGGTGAAAATATCTTCCGGTAACAACTGGGATGAGGCACACTAAAGTTTCCTCTCTACCTACTTTTTATAATTACAATTCTTTCATAAATTTATCCGATGTCATAACCTGAAAGAGGGGGTAAAGGGGATTCTTCCGATAAAGATTTAATGTTGATTCATGCATTTCCTGATTGAAAGATGCGCAGCAATCTTCAATTATATAAGCGCGAAAATCACTGGCAAGGGCATCCAGGGCAGTGCTTAGAACACACCAGTGGGTGGCAATTCCGGTGATTGCAACGGTGTCCACTTCATAAAGACGCAGGGTTTGATCCAGGTCTGTCTTGAAAAAGGCGCTGAAACGACGTTTTGGAAGATACAGATCTGTATCGCACTGGACAAGTTCTTCAGTGACTTCAGCCCCTTCAGTTCCGCGTATAGAGCCCTCATTCATTTTGCCCTGAAATATAAAATCACCGGCCATAAAACTGTCCATTGCAAAAATAACAGGGATCGAATGACTCCTCGCAAATTCCGTCAGGCTGTTTATACTCCCCGTGATTGCACGGGCAAAGGGTGTTATTGGAAATTTATGTTCTTCATTGAAGGTGTCTTTCAGCATATCCACAATGATAATTGCCGGTTTCATAATGTTCGCCCTTTATGGTTTATTAGAGTCTTTATCCTCAACAACTGCGTTTTTCGCGCAGATGTTGTTGTCGGGGGACAGGGATCGGGGCCAGGGATCTGCGGGGTTTTTACAACATGTTTCATTGTGTCAAAAGACCAACGGGTAATCGCTGTCTTTTACTGGCACCTGATCCCTGATAACTTTGCGGCTTTGCCACATTAGCCAGTTACGCTACCATTCCCTTATTTGGGTGTCAAATGAAAATTGAAACTGAAAAAGAGTCTCGATGTACATTTTCCGGCAGTTATATTTCACTTGACCAATGAAACCATATTTTCTATATTAGCATTATTGATCTGAAGGTTTTATGCAGTTTTACTCGGTGGTACATTCTTTTAATGCGCGATGTTGAGCCTGCGTTCTGCGGCAGGTGTCTGTTATAAAATTCGTGTTTAAGGAAGGAAAAATGAAAATCAAAGTAAAAAAAGAAAAAATTATAGAGATTGTGAAGAAACTGGAAGGAATTGAGCTTGTATTGGAAACCCCGGATGATGCGAGAGAGGCAATCGAACTTATCCTGAAAAGGACTGATTTATTTAACAGTGATCATTATAAAAAACTTAAGGATATCAAAGTAACATCCACGCAGGAATATAAAACCTCAGCGGTGGATTATAAAATAATGTTTCTCCTGGAACTGATATTTGACGATGATGTTACCATTGATGCAAAAGCCGTCTTCATTAAAGATCTTCAGATGTTATTCAACAAAAAGTGTAACAGCGATTAGTACAAAACTCCTGATAATCAAATCCTGTCGAAGTCTGCCGTTATTTTTAACGTTCCCTCTTTCACCATATCTGCCTTGGTTGTTTCCAGCCATAGCCGGAATTGCTCTTCTTTTTTAACTCTCAAAAGGGTGTTTATCAAATTATCCTTCTCCGTTTCCATATCCTTTAAATCCAGCGCTTCCCTTTCTTTGAATCTAACAATGACATAACTACCGTTGATATAGAATGCCTTGTCAGGATAAGGGGTTTTCTCGGATAAGAGAAATAGCGCCTGGCCGAGTTCCATGGAAGAGCCAATAATGGGTACATCAGGACTGGGCAAAAAGAGACCTGTATTTACCACCTTGAGCTTCTTCTCCCTGGCAACTTTTTCAAAACCGGTTCCCTTTTTCAGACAATTCAGAACATCCCCGGCTTTTTCTTTGCTTATTTTTTTGCGTTCGGCATTTAGATATTCTTTTTTAACCTTGTTTCCGGCTTCCGCTAAACTTGGTATGTACGAAGGTTTTATCGCTTTTATTTCAATGATATAGAAGCCTTTATCGTCAGAAAGGAGAGGCGTTATTTCACCTTCCTTCATATCAAATATGTGTTTCTTAATGTTTTGAATCTGTGCTAATTCTTTTGGTAAATTATATATGGAAAATAGTTCGGTAGTCCTTATCTCAAACTTGTTTTCTTTCGCATACTTTTCAAAATTTTCCTCCTGATAGATGATATCATTGGCTCTTTTTGCTTTTCTGTCAGCTACCCCCATTCCTTTTGCAAGCCTCAATTTTGTGCGAATCCTGTCTTTGACTTCCGAGAGGGGATATGCTTCATTACCAGATTTAATAAATTCACTTTTGTTATAATAGTAATAATCTTCGATGTCTTGTTCTGAAATATCTGTGGATTTTGCGAAATCTTTTCCTAAAAAGGCGATATATTTAACCTGAACCTTTCGTGGTATTCGGAACTTTCCCCCATGTTCTTTTAAATACTGTTTTAAATCCTCATCCGATGGTTTGATTTTTACTTTAAAATCTTGCGTAGGGATTTTCAGAAAATCCAGGCTGATTTTTTCGTTTTGAAGCCTGTAGATATCAAATACCTCTTTATCAGAAACCTTTATCCCCCCCCTGATAAGTTTTTCTAACTTATTAATCTTTATTATTTTTTTCTGTCTAGCCTCAAAATCTTCTGGAGACAATCTATTATAACGAAGCATTCTGTGATAAAGATTTATGTCAAAAGAACCGTTTTTCTGAAAAGCCGGATAAGAAGCGATGGCGGAACGTACTTCCGTATCGCTTGCCCCAAGTTTGAACTCATCGGCTTTGGAGAGAATGACTGCTTGATTAATTACGTTATCCAGTGCGTACTGCTTGAGATTTAATGATTTAAGTATTGCGTCAGTTAAGGCACCCTTATAACGCTGACGATAGAAGTCTAGAAGCTTTTGGTGTTCTTCTCTAAATTCCATATAGCCGATGGCATTGTTATTTACTATTGCCACTGCTTCTGCCTGCTTTCTTCCTCTCATCGATCCGAAGTAAAAGATAAAGACAAGTATAATAATACCCAGGACTACTTGCATGAACCAGGCCTTGGCATGCTTTCTCATTAATCGTAGCATAAATATTTCCTCTTAACTGAATGTTTAATATTGAAGTCAAACTGCTTGACAAATTATGAGCGGTATAACTAGTATAGTCATCCTTAAAATGCAATATTTTTTTAGAAACGCATTGATCATGCCATATAAATACTGTATATGGTGTTGAGTTTGGAAGTTACGTAAAATAAGTTTACTTTTATCGTATTTCGATTTAGGTTATTTTTCCCGATTCGATCGGGTAAAACAGTTTTGATAAAGGCGTTCTTTTGAGAACATTCGATATTAAAGGATAGAGTAAATATGGTTTGAATGTAATATCTTTGCCTGATTCAGATTATTTTTTTGCGTTATTCCTTAGAAGGATAGGGAGGGAGGAAAAATTGCTATTTGATTTTATATTGGGGATGTTTTCCAATGACCTGGCGATTGATTTAGGAACGGCTAATACCCTTGTCTGCGTGAAGGGGAAAGGAATTGTATTGAGTGAGCCGTCAGTTGTTGCTGTTCACAGGGATTCGAGAGGTATTAAGAAGGTACTTGCCGTAGGAGAAGGGGCAAAGAGGATGCTCGGGAGAACACCTGGAAATATCGTGGCCATCAGACCTATGAGAGATGGTGTGATAGCAGATTTTGAGATTACAGAAGCTATGTTAAGACATTTCATTCAGCGCGTTCATAACAGAAAAGCCATGGTACGCCCGAGAATAATTATATCCATTCCTTCAGGTATTACACAGGTTGAGAAACGGGCTGTCAAAGAAACTGCCGAGTCAGCGGGAGCCAGGGAGGTTTATCTTATTGAGGAACCCATGGCAGCGGCAATTGGTGCCGGGTTACCTATAACGGAACCAATAAGTTCAATGATTGTCGATATTGGAGGAGGGACAACGGAAGTCGCCGTTATTTCATTGGCCGGGATCGTTTACTCAAAATCCGTCCGTGTTGCCGGAGACAAGATGGATGAAGCTATTGTACAGTATATGAAGAGAAAATATAGTCTCCTTATTGGAGAGCGATCGGCTGAAATTATAAAAACTACAATAGGGTGCGCATATCCGGATACCGAGTTAAGGACAGTTGATGTTAAGGGCAGAGATCTGATATCGGGTATACCTAAAATTATAGAAATTAACTCTGAAGAAATAAGGGAAGCAATAATGGAACCGGTAAGTATAATTGTGGATACCATAAGAGACGCCCTCGAAAACGCCCCTCCGGAGTTGGCTGGTGATATCGTTGACAGGGGCATTGTGCTGACCGGCGGAGGGGCACTTTTAAGAAATCTGGAGATACTGTTGAGAGAAGAGACCGGACTTCCCATTGCCATTTCAGATGATCCGCTTTCCACAGTGGCAAAGGGTGCCGGAATGGCTCTTGACGAGCTAGATCTTCTAAGAGAGGTTGCCATTCAACTGTAAACTGCTTACCCGGTATTCTAAAGGGCAAGGCCGCAAAGGTAAAAGGATTAAAGGATTAGGGATTAAGGGGTAATCCTGTAATCCCTTTAATTCTGGAATTTGACCTTCATTTTTTTAGCCTTTGACCTTTAGCCTTTTGTTGCTGACACCGATATCTGTGCGAAAAACGCAGTTGTTGAGGATAAAGACTCTAACCCCCGATCCCTGAGTGATTACTTGTTTGCCTTCCCATTGATGATTGGGACTGCTTCCTTGAGGCAAGTTGCTTCGCCACATTCTTTCCGGATGAAAAATGCCATTTCTTAAAAAATACCAATCAATTATCGTAGCATCCATCCTTATTGTTGTTTTTATGACAGTTCTCTATTTACTTTTAAAACCTGCGGGCAAAACCGGTTTTTTAAAAAAAATGGTACTAGAGGTGGTGATGCCTGTAGAAAGTATGGTTAATTTATCTATCAAAGGCGTTGGTGAAGTATGGAACCGGTATATCTTCCTGGTCGGTCTGGAGGAAGAGAACGAGACGCTAAAAAAAAGGATTTCGTCTTTAACAGGTGCAATTAATGCTCATCGTGAAACGTATTTTCAATGTGCAAGATTAAGAAAGTTATTAAACATTCAAGAGAATTTTCATTTTCAAACGATAGCCGCCAAAGTTGTGGGTCGGGAACGATCTTCTGTATTCAAAACGATATTGATAAACAAGGGAACTTCCGATGGACTCAGGATAGGGTTGCCTGTCCTGGCGCTTGAAGGCGTTGCAGGCAGAATAATAGACGTTTCCTGGAATGTGTCTATTGTCCTTCTCATTACAGATTATAATAGTAATGTCGATGCGCTGATTCAAGACACCAGGGCCCAGGGAATATTACAGGGTTATGGTCGTAAAGGATGTGTATTGAAATACGTTCAGAGATCGGAAAAAGTTAATGTGGGTGATTCCGTTGTATGTTCGGGCTTGGCCCGTGTTTTCCCAAAAGGGTTGCTTCTAGGCACCGTTGTAAATGCGGATAAAGAAGAAATCGGGTTGTTCCAAAAGATTCAGATTGCGCCGGCGGTTGATGTTACAAGGCTTGAAGAAGTATTAGTGGTTTTAAAGAAAAGAAATGGAAATGACAAATGATCTATTACCTTCTTATGCCCATATTTTCATTACTTCTGATTATGTTTCAGACAACGGTTCTCGATCTTCTTTTTCTGGGAAAAATAAGATTGGAAATATCGCTCATATTGGTCGTATATGCAGGCCTTCACATGGACATTGTAAAAGGTGGAACTTTGTCTTTTGTCATGGGATTTCTTTTAGATTGCATGACAAGCTTGATTCCAGGCCTTTTTACCTTTATCTATATGGTTATATTTCTTGTTTCCAAAAGCGTTTCCTTCAGATTTTATCTTGAAGAAATTACCTTTATCATAATTTTTACATTCATATGTGCTTTTTTAGAAGGTATCATCATTTTTTTCGTCTATCAATTCATGTTTGGAGTAAATATATTAAATAATATCTTGAATACTTATTTACTCCAGTCTTTGGCTGTTGCTGTGCTTGGTCCACTCTGCTTTGCCCTGTTCTATCATCTTGAGGCTTTGTTAAATGAGGGAAAGGAATAATAAATTAACACAATATGATCCTGGTGAATTCAGGAGAAAGCTTGGTGCGTTAACATGGCTGGTGTTCTTTGCATTTGCTCTCCTCGCCTTCAGGATGTGGTATCTCCAGGTCGTGAAAGGGGAAACCTTAAGTCAGCGTTCCAAGAACAACAGGATTCGCCTCCAGGAAATAAAACCATTACGAGGCTTGATTCTGGATGCGCGCGGTAAAATCCTGGTTGACAACCAACCATCTTTTGACATTTCAATCATTCCGGAGGCAGCAAAAGATGTTGAAAGTATAATAAAAAAGTTGGCGTATGTGTGCGATGAAAGCAATGTAAAATTTTTTCGTGACTTTTCTTCCTTGAAGGATAGAAAACCTTTCGTTCCGGTTAAACTTCAAAGGAATATCAGCAGGGATAAACTTGCTGTGGTGGAGACAAATTCTCTGGATTTGCCCGGGGTGGTCATAGATATTATTCCTGTAAGAAAATATATTTATGGAGAGATGATGTCTCATATCCTGGGTTATGTGGGCGAAATCAGCGATATTGAAATAAGTAGGGATTTATACGGTCAATACAGGTCGGGTGATATTACGGGTAAATTGGGCGTTGAAAAGCAGATGGACAAGTATTTAAAGGGTGAAAGTGGTGGAGAACAGATAGAAGTGAATGTCAACGGCAGAAAATTGGATGTTCTTGGAAGGGTTGAGCCTGTTTCAGGATACAAGGTTATGCTAACTATTGACGCCGAACTTCAAAAGATTTGCTGGGAAGCCTTTCAGAAGAAGGCTGGCGCTATAATTGTTATGAACCCTCGTGATGGTTCCATACTGGCTATGGTAAGTAAACCCTCTTTTGATCCAAATCTGTTTAACAGGGGAATATCTAATGAGAACTGGGAAAAACTTTTGAACAACTCTTTGTGCCCTATGCAGAATAAGGCAATTTCGGGACAATATCCTCCGGGTTCCACGTATAAGTCTGTTGTAGCAGCGGCAGCCCTCGAAGAGGGTTTAATAACACCAGACACAAAGTTTTATTGTGATGGTACGTACAGGCTGGGTAACAGGACATACCGATGCTGGAAAAAGCATGGGCATGGTGAAATCAGTTTGCACCGTGCTATTGTCGAATCTTGTGATGTCTATTTTTACAATGTGGGGAAGTTAGCAGGAGTTGACAAATTAGCAGAGTATTCTAAAGGTTTTGGTTTTGGAAAGAATACAGGAATACAATTTCCGGGAGAAAAGGGGGGTTTAGTGCCATCAAAAGAGTGGAAGCTGGACAAACGTAAAGAGCCCTGGCAGATGGGTGAAACAATTTCATTGTCTATAGGTCAAGGTTTTGTACTGTTAACTCCCTTGCAACTGATCAGGGCTTACTGTGCCCTGGCAAACGGGGGGAGTTTGTATAAGCCATGGCTTATACAAAAAATTACAACAGAGAAAGGGCAGCTCATCAAGGAGTTTTTCCCTGAAGTACAATCATTTATTCCTGTAAGTAAGAGAAACATTGAAATATTAAATAATGCCCTGTGGGGAGCTGTAAACGAACCTCACGGAACAGGAGGGGCTCTAAGGAGAAAAGAAAGGGATGTTTGCGGGAAAACGGGTACAGCACAGGTTGTTGGAATGCCTCAGGATGAGGGAAACCCTGATATGAAGAAAGTTTCATATAAGTATAGAGACCATGCCCTCTTTGTTTGTTTCGCACCGTATAAGGATCCCGATGTAGCGGTAATTGTTGTTGTAGAACATGGTGGTCATGGCGGGTCTGCTGCCGCTCCAATTGCGAGAAAGATTATTGATGGTTTTTTTGAACTTCAGGATAAAAGAAATGGTTCCCAGTCTTGTGAAGCAAAAGGTAAAACCCATATCTCGCACAACGTTGCTACTGAAAAGTTTGGGCTTGAGTCTCTGGAAAGAAGGTAACAAGAGATGAAAGTAGATCGCAGATTATTTGTCAATTTTGATTGGGTATTGCTCATTCTGGTATTATTGATCAGCTGTATCGGACTCTTGAATCTTTACAGTGCCGGTCACAACTTGACTTATATAAGCGGTAAGCCTCTTTACATAAAACAGGTGTATTGGATTTTGATTGGCCTTCTTTTAATGGTTGTCTCTGCCAGTATAGATTATCATTTCATTGTCAGGCATGGTTATGTCATTTACGTCATTTCATTGCTGTTACTTTTTTGGATTTTTGTGCATGGTAATATCGCTCACGGTTCACAGCGATGGCTAATATTAAACGGTTTCTCTTTTCAGCCTTCCGAATTGATGAAGTTAACTATTATTATTGCTTTAACAAAATATATTACTGAAAATAAAATTGATGATGGTTATCACATAAGAAGTCTTATAGTTCCTTTCGTTATTGTATGTGTTCCTTGTTTATTAATATTGGAACAGCCCGATCTTGGAACAGCCCTCTTTTTATTTATATTGTTTTTTTCTATTATCCTGTTTACTGGTGTCAGCAGAAAAACATTTATTCTGTTTGCCACGAGCAGCGTTTTAATGATTCCACTATGCTGGTTTTTGATCAAAAATTATCAAAGAGAGAGAATCCTGACTTTTTTGAATCCCGAAAGAGATCCTCTTGGTTCCGGTTATCATATTATCCAGTCTATAATTGCTGTTGGGTCTGGAGGTATCTGGGGAAAGGGGTTCTTGCAGGGAACGCAAACTCAGTTAAAATTTCTACCTGAGCAGCAGACAGATTTTGTGTTTTCTGTCCTTGCCGAGGAATGGGGATTTTCAGGCGCGGTGATTCTGATGTTTTTGTTTCTTGCTCTTATATTGTGGGGTTTTAAAATTGCCCGTAATTCGAAGGACATGTCGGGAACCTTAATTTCCTTTGGTGTAACCATGTTTGTTTTTTGGGGTGTATTTATCAATATGGGTATGGTACTTGGCATTCTTCCTGTTGTGGGTATTCCTCTTCCTTTTCTGAGCTATGGGGGTTCTTCAATGGTTATTCTAATGACCGGTATAGGTTTGTTGATGAATGTGAGTATGCGGAGGTTTATGTTGCAACCATAATTTTCAAGTCGCAGCCATTGGCAAGCATTCGACGGTCCTTCGGCGAGCTCAGACTTCGACGAGCTCAGACTTCGACGAGCTCAGTCGAGTCGTCGAGTCGCTCAGCCAACCTGTGGATTGCTACAGCAAATTTTGGATTTAAGGAGGTTTTGGATGGCGGACAAGAAAACGAACAGTGATATTATTGCTTTTCTGGGGAATGGAACAGAGTTTGATGGAAAGTTGCTGTTAAAAGGTTCCGTTCGAATTGACGGTGTGTTCAAAGGAGAAATATTGGGTACCGGAACACTGATTATTGGAGAAGGCGCTAATGTTGAGGCTGATATTACTATCGACAATTTATTGATCTTTGGCAATGTGAAGGGCAACCTTGAAATCAGAGAAAGGGTAGAAATATGCTCCACAGGCAAGTTATTCGGCGATTTAAGGACACCCGGTTTCGTTGTACAGGAAGGAGCTACGTTCGATGGAGATTGCCGAATGGGAACCAGGCCTGAGGAAAGTCCCACAGAAGAGGAAAAAGAGGCCTAAAGCGGCCAAGTCGCAGGGACTGAGCAATGAGCAGTGAGGATTATCCCTCTAATGCTTAATCCGTTCATTTCACTGTAATACCGATAATGGTAAGTATTGATAATGGTTATGAGCAAAAAATACTTGACATCATTAAAGAGTTATGATTACAAGTTCGCAACTTTTCATATAGAGAGATTTCTTGAGAGGTTCTCTGGTTAGCAATTAAATGTAAAAAGATGCTTGATATTATTGAGAGAACAGTTATTTGGTCTTTGGCGGCAATCATATTCAAATTTTGATAACCGGGTGATTAAGTTTTTTGTGCACCCGGGTTCTTTTGTCTTATTGAGGTGATTAACAATGCTTGAAATAAATTCTACCCTTTGGATTCAAATCGCAAATTTTCTTATTATGATTTTTCTGTTGAACTTTCTTCTATTCAAACCTATTTTAAATGTTATGAAAAGGAGAAAAAACCATCTTCAAGATTTGGACGAGGAAGTGAAATCGCTTGATTCTGAAGTTGAAAAGAAAATGACAGACTACGAGGAAAAACTTCGCGAAGCCAGACTGGAAGCTATGAATCAAAAAAACGAAATTCAGTTAAAGGCATCCGAAGAGGGTAAAGGTGTTATAGACGAATCGAGGGGGGAAATTTCGCAGATTGTCGAAGAATTCAATAAAAAGATGGATAAGGAAATCGCGATGGCAATGGAAGCCTTGAAGAGTCAATCGGAAAAAATATCTGTTGAGATTTCCGAGAAGGTATTGGGAAGGAGTATTTAATGAGAAAAATTTTTAAGGGAATTTTCTCAAGACGATTTTTATTGAGTTCTTTTTTGCCGGCGGTTTTGTTTATAATTTTGAGTGCAGCGTTTGTTTATGCTTCAGGTGGCAGTGAAGAAGAAGGACATCACGCAGGTCAGTTTGTTACCTTTGCATGGAAAACAGTGAACGTTGTTATTTTATTTGCCTTGCTCTATTGGGCTGTTGCAAAAGGCATAAAGAGATTTTTTGCCGGGCGCCGTGAGTCTATCAAGGAATCCATAGAAACAGCCATTGCTTCGAAAGAAGATGCAAAAAAGAAATTTGACGAATATTCTGCCAAACTGGGTAAAGCGACGGGTGAGATTGAAGAAATTACTCGCATGATTACAGCGCAGGGCGAGGCCGAAAAGAAAAAAATTATAGAAGATGCAAAACGGACAACGGAAAAAATGAAGGCGGACGCCAAGGCCCGCATTGATCAGGAATTTAAGAAGGTCAGGAATCAATTGAGAAAAGAGGCCGCTGAACTTTCCGTAGAGATGGCCGAAACAATCTTAAAGAAAAAAGTAAAGAAAAATGATCATGAACTCATGGTGAAAGATTTCTTAGATAGGATGGTGAGGTTAAATTGATAGGGAGTGAAATTGCAAAACGTTATTCCAGGGCTTTTTTAGCAATAGCCGGGGAAGACGTCAAGTATGAGGAATACTATAATGAGCTGAAAAGTTTTTCGCTTCTCCTTGATCAGAATGAGAACCTGAAGGGCTTTATGGATAATCCTGTTTTTGCCCAGTCAGAAAAAATAGCCGTTTTGGATGAGATTCTGATGAAGATTGTCGTGTCACCTGTTACAGCTAATTTTTTGAAGCTGTTGATACAGAAAAAAAGAATCAGTGTTCTTCCTGAAATCGAAGATTGTTATCAGCAATATATGGATACAGCGTTAAACAAAGTGAGGGTAAAAGTGCGGTCGGCTTACCAATTATCAGACGATCTATCAGAGCAGATTAAGGTGCGGATGGAAGAGCTTACAGGTAAAAAAGTCGAAATGGAAACTGAAAAGGATTCATTATTGCTGGGTGGTATCGTTGTAAAGGTTGGTGATACCCTTTATGATGGGAGCATAAGAGCTCAGTTAAATAGTATAAGGGAACTCTTAAGGGAGGAGATATAGAAGATGGAAGCAATCAGGGCAGATGAAATAACTCAGATAATTTCCCGGCAGATAAAGGATTATGAAAAAAAGCTTGATGTGAGCGAAACCGGGACAGTCTTGTCCGTAGGAGATGGTATCGCCAGGGTTTATGGCGTAGAGAATGTTATGGCTATGGAGTTGGTGGAATTTCCGGGTGGTATTTTAGGAATGGTTCTGAACCTTGAGACGGATAACGTAGGTGTTGCAATTCTCGGCGAGGACACCCACATTAAAGAGGGTGATATAGTCAAGAGAACGGGAAGAATTGCAGAGGTTCCCGTGGGCGAGGAAGTCCTTGGGCGTGTTATTGACGCAACGGGTGCACCCATAGATGGGAAAGGGCCAATCGAGGCAAAACAAACCAGGAAGATTGAGATGGTTGCCCCCGGTGTTATTGACCGCCAACCTGTTAATGAGCCTTTATATACAGGCTTGAAGTCTGTAGATGCCATGACACCCATAGGAAGAGGTCAGAGGGAGCTCATTATTGGTGACAGACAGATCGGGAAGACAGCCATCTGTATTGATGCCATCATCAGGCAGAAAGACACAGGCGTTAAGTGTATTTATGTTGCCATAGGGCAGAAGCAATCGACTGTTGCTCAGGTTGTCGAAGCCCTGAGGAAATATGATGCCATGGATTATACCTGTGTTGTTTCGGCCTGTGCCAGTGATCCGGCCACGTTGCAGTATATCGCTGCATATTCAGGATGCAGCATAGGTGAATATTTCAGAGACAACGGTCAGGATGCTCTTATTTTGTATGATGATCTTTCAAAACAGGCCGTTGCATATCGTCAGATATCGCTTCTTTTGAGGAGACCTCCCGGACGTGAGGCATATCCGGGTGACATTTTTTATAACCACTCAAGATTATTGGAACGTGCGGCAAGGGTTAGTGAACAATTGGGCGGCGGTTCATTAACGGCCCTTCCCATCATTGAAACTCAGGCCGGAGATGTGTCCGCGTATATTCCGACAAATGTTATTTCCATTACAGATGGTCAGGTCTATCTTGAGCCTGACTTGTTTTATTCCGGCGTCCGGCCGGCCATCAACGTTGGTTTGTCTGTTTCAAGGGTGGGGGGCGCAGCCCAGGTAAAAGCGATGAAACAGGTTGCGGGAACATTGAAGCTTGACCTTGCTCAATACAGGGAATTGGCAGCCTTTGCCCAGTTTGGAAGTGACCTGGATAAAGCAACGCAGGCACAGCTTGACAGGGGTGTCAGGTTGGTCGAATTGCTGAAACAACCGCAATATCAGCCAATGTCTCTGGGACAGCAGATAACGGTGTTGTTTGCCGGTGTCAAGGGATTCACAGATAAATATCCCGTAGAACACCTGAAGAAATATGAAAGTGAACTTCTGAGTTTTGTGGAAGGTAAATATCCTGAAGCACTGAAGGAGATCGATGAGAAAAAAGAGATAAGCGGCGAGCTGGAAGAAAAGATAATAAATATTCTGACAGAGTTTGATTCGCTTTTTGCTGGAGAATAAATATCTGAAAAAAATGGAATGGGAGCAGATTGAATGGCTTCGTTTAGGGACATTAAAAGAACGATTCAGGCGGTTGAGAAAACCAGGCAGATTACCAGGGCAATGAATATGGTGGCTGCGTCAAAACTTAAAAGCGCTCAATTAAGAATGGAAAATTTCAGGCCCTATGCTGATAAGTTTATGGAGGTGCTGAACAGCGTGGCTCTCCGTGTGGATCCTGACATGCACCCGCTTCTTGCCGTCAGAGAGCCAAAAAAAGTTGGAATTATATGCATGACGTCAGACAGGGGTTTGTGTGGTGGTTTTAACTCTAATGTAATGAGGACAGTGGAAGAATTCATCGGATACAGGACTGGAGAAAAAGGTCAAGAAGTTTTTATGGTCGCTGTTGGAAGAAAAGGGAAAGATCACTTCAAAAAAACCGCAAATATAGTAGCGCACCATACGGATGTCTTTAACCAGTTTGACATCAGCCTGGCTTCCGATATCGGGGATGCGTTAAATTCATCTTTTACGAATGAGGAGTATGATGAATTATATGTTGCATACAATGTGTTCCACAGTATCGCCATTCAGAGACCAAAAATTGAGAGACTTCTTCCTGTCGGGCCCGTCGATTCTATAAAAGAACTGAAACCGGAAAGAAGAATTGAATATATTTATGAGCCGTCAGAGGAAGTTTTAATTAATAAACTTCTTCCATCCTATATAAGAATTATGATATTCAGGGCACTTCTGGAGACATCCGCAGGTGAGAATGGAGCGAGAATGGTGGCAATGGATAATGCGACAAACAATTGCGAGGATATGATCGAAGATCTGTCCTTAAAGTACAACAAGGCAAGGCAACAGGCAATTACTGCAGAGCTTATGGATATTGTTGGCGGTACAGAGGCATTGGCCAAGGGGTGATTCAATTCTTAATTTTGAGGTTTTAATTAAAAGCTGAGAATATAAAATTCAAAATCCATTATCGATGGCTTTTATAAATATTTGATTATAAAAAAGTACAATAAATACTCTTTAAACTAAGGAGACGGGTATGAGCATAGGAACAATAGTACAGGTTATCGGCCCCGTGATCGATGTAGAGTTTCCAAAAGGAGATCTGCCGAATATCTTGAATGCTGTTTTAATATCGAATCCGGCCATTAATGATGAGGAAGACAATCTTGTTGTGGAAGTCGCGCAGCACTTGGGTGATAATGTGGTCAGGTGCATAGCAATGAATATTACGGACGGTTTGGTAAGGGGTATGCAGGCGAAAGATACAGGTGCCCCAATCACGGTGCCTGTCGGTGAGGCTTGTCTTGGCAGGATTCTGAACGTTGTGGGCAGGCCCGTCGATGGGTTGGGTACGGTAGAAACAACACACATGGCGCCCATTCACAGAGACGCTCCAACATTTCTCGAACAGGACACTTCAGTGCATGTTCTTGAAACGGGTATAAAAGTTATCGATTTGCTTGTTCCATTTCCCCGTGGCGGAAAGATGGGAATGTTCGGGGGCGCAGGTGTTGGAAAGACAGTTGTTATGATGGAGATGATTCATAATATTGCCATGCATCACGGAGGCATTTCAGTTTTTGGAGGCGTTGGTGAAAGGACAAGAGAGGGCAACGATCTATATCTCGAAATGAAGGAATCGGGTGTTCTTAAAAGTGCCGCTCTTGTTTACGGGCAGATGACGGAACCGCCTGGAGCAAGAGCAAGAGTAGCATTGACAGCGCTTGCGGCAGCGGAGTATTTCAGAGATGAAGCAGGACAGGATGTGCTTCTTTTTATTGATAACATATTCAGATTTACGCAGGCTGGTTCAGAGGTGTCGGCGCTGCTTGGAAGAATGCCTTCAGCTGTTGGTTATCAGCCCACGCTGGCAACAGACCTTGGTGAACTGCAGGAAAGAATCACGTCAACGGACAAGGGTTCCATTACGGCTGTTCAGTGCGTATATGTTCCTGCTGATGACCTGACAGACCCTGCTCCGGCGACAACCTTTGCCCATCTCGATGGAACTGTTGTTCTTTCAAGACCCATTGCGGAGCTGGGAATCTATCCGGCTGTTGATCCCCTTGATTCAACGTCCCGAATCCTCGATCCGAATGTATTGGGAGATGAACATTATCAGGTTTCGAGAGAAATCCAGATGATCCTTCAGAAATATAAGAATCTCCAGGATATTATCGCCATTCTTGGTATGGACGAGCTGTCCGAGGAAGATAAGGTGACGGTTAACAGGGCAAGAAAGATCCAGAGATTCCTTTCCCAGCCCTTTTTTGTCGCGGCTCAGTTTACCGGGACAGAAGGCAAGTTCGTTTCTGTTCAGGATACGGTCAAAGGATTCAAAGAAATACTTGAAGGAAAATATGATGATCTTCCCGAGCAGGCTTTCTACATGGTGGGTGGAATCGAAGAAGCAGTAGAAAAAGCCGAAAAGCTTGCAGAATAGCAGTGGAGAATTGTTAAATGGCTGACGAATTGATGGTGGAAATAGTAACACCTGAAAAAATGGTCTTCAGTGGCAAAATTGAGGAAGTTACAATTCCGGGAGGCGATGGCGAGTTCGGGGTGCTGATAGGGCACGCACCCTTATTAAGCACCGTTGATATTGGCGTATTGAATTATACAAAGAATGGTAAGAAGATATATTATGCCGTTGGTGCAGGATATGCCGAAGTTACCCTTGATAAAGTAACTGTTTTGATAGAGTCTGCCGAAAGGGCGGATATGATTGACAAGGAAAAAGTAAAGGAATTAAAAGAACTTGCAGAGCAAAAACTGTCTGGAATTTCAAAAGGTAATCCCGATTATGAAACAGCAAAAGCTGCCCTGGAAAATGCAGAGAATACGCTTAAAGTAGCAGAAAGGGTATAGAACAAGTTTTGCGTGTCATTGGTGTCTATTTCTTGCTGTTTATATAAAAAGGTTGACAATGTTTTGTTTTTAAGTTACGCCCGAATCCGGTTTTGCTGAGCTGAGACTTTGGTATTTAATCAGAACATATCTAAAAAAGCTGGCAGGTATAGAATCAATAGAGAGGAATAATTATGGCAAAAACGTTAGGAGATATTACGACTGAACTGACTGAAAAGGTTCTTTCTCCGGCAAAGGCTGAGGCTGAAAAAATTATCAGCGATGCCAATGCGAAATATGAGAAAATAATCACAGAAGCCGGGAATGAAGCTGTAAAGCTTAAGGAACAAGCAAAGAAGGAAGCGGAAGACACACGGAGGCAGATGGATGCGGATTTGGCCATTGCTGCCGGCAATTTCATCATCAAGGTGCAGGAAAAATTGGAGGATTCTATAGTTGAACCTACGGTCAGTAAAGAGATAAAGACGACACTCGATAATGAAAAATTCATGGAGAAAATAATCGAAATTCTCGTTACTGAGTTTGGCAAAAACCGTGGAGACGAACACAGGATAGAGGTTCTTCTTCCCGGAAGCAAGAGGGTGGAACTTGAATCATGGTTTATTGAAAAGTTTCGCGAAAAAGCCGAGAAGTCTCTCGTCATTCGGTTTACTGACAAGATATCCTTTGGATTTAAAATCGGGATTGAGGGAACAGGGAGTCACTTTAACTTCAGTGAAGGTCTGGTAGAGGTGTTTTCCGAATTTTGTTCTCCTCGTTTCAGAAAATATTTCTTTAAGGAAGAGGAGAAATAATTACAGATATGGGTTCATCCTACGCTTTTTTAAGCTGCTTGCTCCCCTCACTCCCTGAAGAATTGGGTGGGGAGATGCCTATTCCCTTTGATCAGATTGCAGGGATAGTTAGAAGAAACATTGAGGCGGATGATTATCCTCTCCTTGAAGCTTATCTTTTGTCAATCGATGTGTCAAATTTTGAGAGCCTTGCTTTGGGTAAAGGTGCCTTTGCTGAAGGCGGCATGCTGGCATATGAAGACATACAAGACAAAACGAAATTACCGCTCTTTATAAAAGACTTTCTTGATGAACAGGAGAAGGGCATTAATCGCCGCTATGTGTACGATAGATTGTGGGAACTTTATTATGTGCATACCCATTCCCTGGCAATGGAGTCAGGCTGTGCGTATCTCACCCAGTACATTCCGTGGGAAGTAGGATTGCGAAACGTTTTGGTGACCTTAAGAATGCGGAAAAGAAATGAAGAGCCCGCGGATTATATGATGCTTACAAAGTTTGGGAAGTTTGATTTTTCATCCGTTATAGCTAAGATAGGCGAAGGACAAAACCCTCTTTTAATTGAGCGCTACCTGGATGAAGAGCGATTAAGATATATTTTTCACTGTGAGGGAAGTGATCCTTTTTCTTTTAATGCAATACTTGCCTATCTGTCACGATCGATGATTTACGATCACTGGGCAAAGATGAAATCCCCTTATGATTTAAATACCCTTTTTGATAGTGTAGGAGTTCAAGTATGAGTGATGTAAAAAGAGGACGCGTGGTCGGTGTTAGCGGTCCAATGGTGACATGCGAGGTGGAGTCGGAGGTAATGCGTAATGAAGTGGCTTATGTCATTTGTGATGGTGTGCCGCTGAAATCCGAGGTGATCAGGATACGAGGCCAGCAGGTAGATATGCAGGTTTTTGAGAGCACGAGCGGGCTGCGCGTAGGGGACAAGGTGGAATTTTCGGGCGAGTTGCTGTCGGCTACACTCGGTCCTGGAATTCTTGGAAATATTTATGACGGTCTTCAAAACCCTCTGGCGGAACTGGAAAATGACGAAGGGTTTTTCCTGAGACGTGGCCAATATCTCGCTGCCCTTGATGGGGAGAAAAAATGGGATTTCACACCCACCATTGAAAAAGGCGCAAAGGTCAGGGCCGGGCATTACCTGGGCAAGGTTCCTGAAAGCATTTTTGAACACCACATAACCGTTCCCTTTCGTTTGCAGGGGACGTATGAAGTTATAAATATCGAACCAGCGGACGCCTATACGGTTAATGATACCATAGCGGTGTTGATGGGTGATGACGGTAAAGAAATACCGGTAACCATGAGCCAGGAATGGCCTGTTAAGATGCCGCTTCGGATTTATGAAAAAAAGATACTGCCTGTAAACCAGTTTGTGACACAGTGCCGGCTTATTGATATTTTTTATCCTCTGGCTGAGGGAGGAACTGCCTGTATTCCTGGTCCGTTTGGCGCAGGTAAGACTGTGCTCCAGCAGATTATTTCTCGATATGCTGAGGTCGATATTGTTATTATCGTTGCATGCGGGGAACGTGCTGGCGAGGTTGTGGAAACAATCCGTGAATTTCCTGAACTGGAAGATCCAAAGACAGGGAAATCCTTAATGGATAGAACCGTTATTATTTGTAATACATCATCTATGCCTGTTGCAGCGCGAGAGGCATCAGTATATACAGGGATGGCGTTAGGTGAATACTTTCGCCAGCTGGGACTTAAAACATTAGTTCTTGCTGATAGTACCTCGAGATGGGCTCAGGCTCTTCGTGAGCTATCTGCCCGTATGGAAGAAATTCCAGGTGAAGAGGCCTTTCCCGCCTACCTGGAAAGTCAGATTGCCACAATTTATGAAAGAGCGGGGATTGTAGAATTATATGACGGTTCTTCTGGATCCGTAACCCTTATGGGAACAGTTTCCCCCGCGGGAGGAAATTTTGAGGAACCTGTTACCCAGAATACACTCAAGGTGGTCGGCGCGTTTTATGGTCTTTCACAAACGAGGTCCGATCAGAGACGATATCCTGCCATCGATCCGCTTATCTCGTGGAGTCTCTATTTAGACCAGACTAAAGACGTGTTAAATGAATATTCTGAGGGTTGGGTTGATCTGGTAAAGGAGGCGCACGCCCTGATGTTGAGGGGAAGTGATATTCATCAGATGATGCTGGTGGTAGGAGAAGAAGGTGTTAGCACAGATGATCTGGTTACTTATCTAAAAGCGGAAATGCTCGATGCTGTTTGTCTCCAGCAAGATGCATTCGACAAGGTTGAGTGCGCTACCTCTAAAGAGAGACAATTGTCAGATTTTCATCTTCTTATGGATATGGTGCATCATCAATTTACTTTTGAGACCAAAGAAGAAACCAGAAAAGACATGGCGCATCTGCAGAACCTTTTCTTCCAGTTAAAGTACTGTCCTTTCAAGGGTGAGGAGTATATGAGATATAGAATAGAAATCGAATCGATATTGGGAAAGGAGCAAGAATGATTGAAGAACACTCCATTATCATACGTATACAGGGTGATATAATAACCGTGCCCGCGACGGGGGTTGGGTATGGAGAGCTTGCTGTTGTGAAAAGCAAATATGGGGTATCGCTTGCCCAGGTGATACGGCTGCAGGGTGACGAAGTTTCACTTCAGGTCTTTGCGGGGTCAAGGGGTGTGTCTACCAGGGATGAGGTGAGATTTTTGAATCATCCGATGCAGGTGCCTTTTGGGGACGCGTTATTGGGCAGGATATTCAATGGTTCCGGAAATGCCATAGATAACGGGCCGAATTTGACCGCGCTGCCCAAGATAAATATAGGCGGCCCTTCCGTTAATCCCATAAAGCGTATCATACCACGCGGGTTTGTTGAAACCAGAATTCCCATGATAGATGTATTTAATCCGTTAGTCGAAAGTCAAAAGCTTCCTATATTTGCCGCGGCTGGGGAGCCTTACAATGAGCTTCTTGCCCGCGTTGGAGTGCGTATTGACGCGGATATCGTTATCCTTGGGGGGATTGGGCTAAAATATGACGAGTATCTCAAATTTAGAAATGCCTTTGAAGAAGCGGGAGTTTTGTCCAGAACTATAATGTTTATTAATACTGCTTCTGATCCTACAGTAGAAAGGCTTCTTGTTCCGGATATGGTGCTGGCTGTTGCGGAAAAGTTCGGAATACAGGGCAAAAGGGTTATTGTTCTCTTGTCCGATATGACGGCTTTTGCCGATGCCATAAAGGAGATTGCCATATCGATGGATCAGGTGCCGTCGAATCTGGGCTATCCCGGTTCACTTTACAGTGACCTCGCCTCGCGTTATGAGAAGGCCGTTGACTTTGACGGAGCCGGCAGCATCACCATCCTTGCCGTGACTACCATGCCCGGCGATGACGTTACCCATCCTGTTCCCGATAATACAGGATATATTACTGAGGGTCAGTATTATCTCAAGATTGGGGTGATTGAACCTTTTGGCTCACTCTCCAGATTAAAGCAATTGGTGATCGGCAAAGTCACCCGGGAAGATCATGGTTACATTATGAACAGCATGATCAGGCTCTTCGCCGAAAGCCGTGAGGTGGGACAGAAACTCTCCATGGGCTTTGAGAAAACCGAAGCAGATGATAAGTATCTGCGCTATGCGGAGCTCTTCTATGACAGGTTTATGAACTTGAGTGTGGATATGGGCATAAACGATGCCCTCGATCTTGGATGGAAGACCATGGCCGAGTGTTTCGGTCCTGAGGATGTTGGAATTAAACAGGAATTTATTGACAAGTACTGGCCCGAATAATTATGGCAGCACGAATTAAATTAAATAAAGTTTCATTAAGGGATCAAAAGAAGAAGCTGGGGATGTTTCGACGCTTCCTTCCTACTCTTGAAGCCAGAAAGCAGCAACTCCTTATGCAGCTAACTGTTGTGCGTGAAAAAATCAAAGAACAGCAGAATGATATTGACAATCTGTTAAAAGAGATTTCAGAATGGTCCCGGTTATATTGGTGGTTGGAGAAGGACATCAGATTTTTTGTCAGGATCAGGGAAGTGGAAGTGACAATAAGCAATGTTGCGGGGCTCAAGGTGCCATATTTTACCGGTGTGGTTTTTGAGGATACGCCTTATAGCATTTTTGCCACGACTTATAGCCTCGATGAGGTGATAGAAAAGACGCGCAGGCTTATATCCTTTCGGGAAGCATTGAAGATTTTAGAGGAACAAGAAAAGGTCTTGGACGCCGGTTTCAAAAAGACGAGTCAGAGGATCAATCTTTACGAACAGAGGCTCATTCCTGACTGTCGTAGATCTATTAGAAAAATTAGTGTTTATCTTCAAGATCAGCAGGCCGCTTCTGTTGGGGTGGCGAAAGTTGCCAAGAGACTTACGAGAGAAGCGTTAGACGCAATAACAAGGGGATAGTACATGGCTATAACCAAGATGAACAGGGTTTTCATAGTCGGATCTTCTGACCGCAGAGAAGAGGTGGTTGGCTTTCTCCAGGAAGCCGGAGTTTTGCATGTTGAAGCAATAGCTGAAAATGATGGTGATCTTGGAAAGAAAAATACTATTGCCCTGCAGAAATTTAGAAAGATTAGTCAAACTGTTGACGCAATCAAGCAGTATAAAAAGATGGAGAATAAAACTCCGGTTCCTGTTCCAGATGATGAGCTTGTGTCTTATACGGAAGAAAAGCTGTCTCTTTTACTGGAAACGCAAAACAGAATACATGAGTTGCGAAGACTCATAGGCGATCTTTCTGTGTGGGGTGATTTCGACCCGGAAAAAATTCAGGAGCTTGAAGAAGAAGGCTTTTATGTCCAAAGGTTTCGCATTGACGAGAAAAAGTGGAAAACTGTTGAAGTTCCTGACGATGTTTTGCTTGAGGTAGTGCTCAAAAAACGTGAGGTTTACTTTTTTACTATAGCAAGCGAGAAGGCTATTGAAATATCCGGTGCGTCGGTAATGCCTTTGCCTAAAATGGGGCTCAGGAGTGCGCAAGAAGAGATCGATAGTTTGTTGGTAAAAAAGGACGTGGCAATTAAAGAGCTTTCGGGGGTTATTGATAAAATTGATGTGTTGCGCAGCCGGTATACTGATGCCTTGAATCAAGTCAGTTATACGGAGAATGAAGCAAAGCTTTACTCTGACGAATACCTTTTAGGACTTCAGGGTTGGGTGCCTCAGGAACGGGAAAGTGAACTTCTGAATAAGATTAAAGAAAGTAATCTTGATGTTCAGGTAACAACAAGAGAACCTTTGAAGAAAGAGGAACCACCCATACTGTTAAAAAATAATTGGTTTATAAGGGCCACCGACCCATTGCTCAAATTATACGGTTTGCCCAGATACAGGAATGTAGATCCGTCCTATTTTTTTGCTCCCTTTATGATTCTTTTTTTCGGTATCTGTTTCAGTGATGCGGGGTACGGCCTGGTATTCTTTTTGCTGGCTCACTGGTCAAGGAAGAAATGGGGGAGGAAGGTTCAGGGATTAGCCCCGGTCATGTATATGTGTGAGCTATTTGCCGTATCTACCATAGTTATAGGTATAATTACCGGATCGGTCTTCGGTTATAGCTTTGCCAGTCGCGGGTGGATAATGGCGGATGTTTCCATTGGTTATGGTGATCCTATGATGTTGTTTTACATTTCACTGGGGCTGGGTGTGGTGCATCTTTCCATCTCATATATCCTTGGAATTATGGAAGCACCCTCAACTCTGAATAAATTGCATCAGTCTGGTGTTATGCTTGTGCTCTGGGGAGGAGTTTCGCTGGTAAGCAGGGTGGTCTGGTTTTCCAGTTCACCTTCTGTAATGAATCCGGCGCTCTATTACGCGGGGATAGGATTTTTGTCATTGGGTGTTCTCCTTACCCTGCTGTTTGCTACCGATAGTAAGAATTTGGGTATTCGGATCGGAGTGGGACTGTGGAATGTATATGGTTTAACAGGGCTGATCGGAGATCTTCTTTCGTACGCTCGTCTTTTTGGATTGGGAATGGCTACTTCAGCCATTGCCTGTGTAATGAATCAGCTGGGCGGAATGGTGAAGGAGGCTCTTGGGCCGGTTGTTGGAGCCTTTTTAGCCGTTATTGTTATTATCTTAGGACATACTTTCAACTTTGGGCTTTCCATTCTGGGAGGTGTTGTTCATTCAGCCCGACTTCACTTTGTTGAGGCATTTAAAAGCTTCTTTAAAGGTGGCGGGATTGAGTATAAACCATTTAAAATCGAAAGGGGTTAGGTGCATAATGTATAAAAAAGGTTATATTTTTCTTGGCGCTCTTGGTATTGTTCTTTTGGCAGGTTTTTTTGTTCCGGCATTTGCTCAGACGGTTGTAGATAATAAAAATTGGGCAGAACTCATGGCAAAGATAATGCTCGGCCTCGGGTTATCGTTAGGTCTTGCAGGTTCGGCAATTGGTCTTTCCTACGGCTTCCAGGCGCTTCTTGGCGGCGGAGAAGAGAACTTCTACAAAAATATACCTGTTGCTCTTTTGCCCTCAACACAGGGCATCTACGCGATGGTTGTTCTTTTTGCCAATATGGATAAGATTGAAAGCGCTCCATTTACCGTTGCCGGCGCGGGCGCTATTATTGGTTTTGCCTGTCTCTTCAGTGGATGGTATCAAGGCATTGTATGTGCGGCTGGGATCAGAAGCATCCTGGAAGGTAAAAACACCCTGGCGAATTCCCTGGTTGCGGGAGCTATGCCTGAGACCTATGCTGTTTTTGCTCTGGTTATGACATTCATTATGAAGTAAGCAAAAGTTAGTTTCGTACGTTTCATGAGGGTGGTATCAGGTTCAAAGAGATATTTTTTATGTGCTGAAGATAACGAAAATATCTCTTCCATCCCCAGTCTTTCATGCCCTCTGTTGAGATATCCATCATAATGTCAAATTCCCTGATGCTTTTCTGTGCTTAAGGGAAGATCCTGCCAAACAGTATGTTATTATTATGGGTTGAACCTCGTTTTTATGTTTCTTCCACGTTTTTTCTCATTGATTCGGTGATCAATTCCTTGTAAACTTCTTTTATTATAACATTGATAATTGATAAGCGTTTTTCCCCGCTATGTGTTTACAGGCAGATTTTCGCATGACTTTCGAAAAGATACATGTTGAATGTTACAGCGGGTATAAGGCAAATGAACGTCCCGTGGCCTTTACATTTCAGGGTCGGCGGTGGAAAGTGGTGGAAATAGTTGATCGCTGGTACGAAGGTAATCGTGAAGCGGGCCGTTCGGCATTAGATTACTTCAGAGTTCGGACATGTGAGGGGGAGACCTTTCTCCTTCGTTGTAATGCGCTTGTTAATGTATGGGCTATAGCCGTTCCGGGTAACATAACAAAATCAAAAGAGTGAAGAAAAAAGAAATCAGGAGATTATGTAATGATTCCCTTTGTGAAAAAATTTTTCGGAAAAATGACAAACAATACTTCTGACGTGAGTGAAGAGCTCCCTCACGACATCCGTATTGCAACATGTGCCCTGCTGCTTGAGATGTCTCAGATAGACGGTGAGTTCAGCGAATCCGAGAGGGAAAGTATACTTTCGACCATTACGAAGGATTATCACCTGGACAATAAATATGCTACGGCAATTCTTGAGGCCGCGGATGAAGAGCTGAAGGAAAACCTGGATCTGTGGCAGTTTACCAATCTTATCAATCGCAATTATACGCACGAAGAAAAGATCAAGATAATCGAAATGGTCTGGCGTATTGCCTATACGGACGGCAGGCTTGACAAGCATGAGGATTCTCTTGTCCATAAACTGGCCGATCTGCTCCACCTGACTCACCAACAGCTCATTGATACCAAAATGAGGGTACGTGAAATTATGGGAATTACCAGCGGAAACCGTTGAAGACTTGATTCCTAATTGTAAAATAGATTAACAATTTTATTATCGTTCCAAAATTGCCGCCGGAAGATTGCCTTCACCGCAGTAAAAAAAGGGGAGTTTTTATCAGATGAATTATGCCGAGATATTGCAGTCGAAATTCAGAGACTATTCAGCTAAACAGGCTATCATTTTTGAAGAAGAGATATTGACATACGACGAGCTTAACACAGCCGTAAATCGAGTTTCAGAATTTCTAAAACGTAAAGGGATTAAAAAAGGAGATCGTGTTGCGATTCAGCTTTCTAAGTGCCTGGAAATAATCTATTTTCATCTTGCCTGTCTGGCATCAGGAGCTATAGCATTACACTTGAATGATACTTACACGTCTGCTGAGGCAGAGTACTTTATAAGGGATTCCGGTAGTTCCCTGTTCGTGACCGACTCGGAGAACTACCTTAAATCGGAAGAGATGCTTCATGGCGTACCTGAATTAAAAATTGTGACATTGAACGAGAAATTTCCCGGAGCTTTATTTTATCCCGAGGAGATGGGAGAGATTAAATCATGTCCGGAACCATCATACCCCGGCAGGAATGGTGATACAGCCATGATATTATATACTTCTGGAACAACAGGTAAATCCAAGGGAGCCATGATCAGCCACAGGTCTCTTATCGAAAACATGGCAGATTTGCACGAGATTTGGGAATTATCTGATCATGACATATCACTTCATACTCTGCCCCTGGTCCATGGTCACGGTCTTGTATTAGCTATCATGGGGGCTTTGTATGCGGGTATGACCACTATGATGCATAGAAAGTTTGACCCGAAGCAAGTGTGGGATACTATCGAGAAAAAGCATTGCACCCTTTTTATGGGGGTTCCGACTATGTACCAGAGGATGTTGAATGTGTGGGAACAGTTGCCTCAAAAACCTGATATTAGCTCCATGAGACTTTTTACCTGTGGTTCAGCGCCACTGTCAGGGGACCTCTTTGACCGGTTCAGCAATACTATCGGACATACAATTCTTGAAAGGTATGGGCTTACAGAAACTCTTGTTATTGCTTCAAATCCCTATAAAGGAGGAGTAAGAAAAGCAAAAAGTGTCGGCTACCCGCTTTCACATGTTTCTGTTCGTATCGTTGGGCAAGATGGCATTGACGTAATTCCCGGGGAAGTTGGAGAGTTCTGGGTTAAAAGTAGCGGTGTGTTTAATGGCTATTGGCGAGATCCGGAGGGGACTGAAGAATCTTTTTGTGGAGAGTGGTTTAAGACCGGAGATCTTGGATATCAGGATCCTCGTGATAATCTCAGGCTTTATCTTGTTGGTCGTTCAAAAGAGATGATTATCAGTGGGGGATATAACGTGTATCCAAAAGAGGTTGAGAACCGGCTTGAACAGCACAAAGCGGTGAAAGAAGCGGCTATTGTTGCATTGTCCGACCCTGATTTTGGAGAAAAGGTTACAGCGGCTGTTGTGTTTGAGGATCATACTCATGCAGGCGAAGCTGAACTGCTGGACTTTTGTAAGAGTGGTTTGGCTGGCTACAAGTGCCCAAAGAAAATATATTTTGTAAATGAGTTGCCTCGAAATGCCATGGGTAAGATATTAAAGGATGAGATCAAAAAAATGCTATAACTACTAAGTTACTTGGTTGGTTAGTTTCTATCTATATTGTTCAACGATTTCAATTATCTCATGCTCATTACCAGAGTATTTCTGATTCCACTGCCCTGATTTGTATAGTTCGCAGAGGCCGTCGAATGTTAGGGTTAATAGAAGTTGATTTGTATGGTTTATGATTATTAAGAGGAGTGTCCTTACCATGATAAAAGGCAACGCCGGAGAATTGAAGAAAAAGGTAATTCCTGTTGAAGAAAATTTATTTACGATGCCTTCAATGACAGAGGGGGAAACACGCTTAATCGGCAGTAAGTGTAATTTTTGTGGAGCAGTGTTTTTCCCCAAAAGAGCTATTTGTGGAAAATGCTACCGGGATGGGATGGAAGAAGTAACCCTCAGCCGCACTGGTAAAGTAACAACCTGGACAGTCATAAGAATGAAGTCACAGGGTTATAAGGGTGAAATGCCCTATGTAATGGGAGAGGTGGAATTACCTGAAGGTGTAGTTGTACGCACTCAGTTTCGAGGTATTGACCCCGATAATCCGGCGATCAAAATAGGTGATAGCGTAGAGGTTATGCTTGAGAAAATCTATGAGGATAACGAGGGTAATGATGTAGTCTGCTATCAATTCAAACCTGTTTAATTCGGAAATTTCTCAGATTACACTGGTGAGTCTGATTATTTGAGAGACAATGTGAAACCAGCACCCGGAGGCTTACCGAGGGGGCGTTATCGTAAAGAGGTGATAGTGATGAGAGAAGTTGCTGTAATTGGTGTTGGGATGCATCCCTTTGGGCGCTTTACTGATAAATCCATAGCGGATATGTCACGCGAAGCCACTGTTCGGGCACTTGAAGATGCCGATGTCCGGTGGAAAGACATTCAGGCTGCATATGTTGGCCATCTCTATCAGGGATTGGTATTTGGCCAGAGAATGTTGTCTGAAATTGGTTATTCCGGGATTCCGATTGTCAATGTTGAGGGCGCGTGCGCATCAGGTTCCATTGCCTTTAGAGAATGCTATTATGGTGTGGCACTGGGAAGATGGGACGTGTGCCTGGCCTTAGGCGCAGAAAAAATGGCACATGGCTTAATACCTGTGACTGGTATGCGTCCCCTGGAATCGGCTATGGGATATCAGGTGTTCCCGGCGTCTTATGCCATGATATTCAGACGATATCATGAGCTTTATGGATTGACCATTGAGCAACTGGCTAAGATATCCGTAATCAATCATAACAATGGCTGTCTCAATCCCAACTCGAAGTATAAACTACGCCTTACGATAGAAGACGTTCAAAACTCACGCGTAATCGCGGATCCTCTGACTATGTATCACTGTTGTCCGAATACGGACGGAGCCGCTTGCGTTATTCTATGCGCTAAAGAAAAAGCTTCTGAATATGTTACAGGACCGTTAGTTACTATAGCGGCCTCGCAATTGGTATCTAACAGTTATGAAACTGCATCTGTATTGGAAAATTGTGTTACTAAAAGAGCATGTGACCTGGCATATGAACAGTCTGGCATCGGCCCCGAAGATCTCGATCTAATCGAACTCCATGATTGTTTTACTATGGCGGAGGCGTGGCATCTGGGAAATATGGGTGTGTGCGAAATCGGTGAAGAGGGTAGTCTTATTGATAGCGGGAACATAGAGATAGGTGGTAGAATCCCAGTAAATCCCAGTGGTGGGTTGCTTGCCAAAGGACATCCGGTAGGCGCTACAGGAATAGCGCAGGTTTGTGAGGTTACCTGGCAGTTGAGAGGTCAGGCCGGAGAGAGACAGGTTGAAGGAGCTAAGACTGGGATGACACACTGCCACGGTGCTCAAGGGGCTGCTTGCGCCGTGCATATATTAAAAAGATGAAAAAGAAGAGAGCGTTCCATCTGGCAATATCAGCGAATGACTTTCAAGCCCGAAGCCTTTTCACAGCTATAAATCCATATGCTCTTCAGGCAGTCTGAAGTTCAACGTGGGTTCTCAGATTAAGGGTTTAGCCCCTGGTTTTCTTATCCCCTTCATACTGTAAGTCTCCATAACCTGTCCCTTGTGACCGTCATAGATTGCATCAGGGTCTGAGAGATTCTGGAGAGAATCGTTAGGAATCACTTTCGGCGGTTTCAGTGAAACCTCTGGCGTGGTTCCATCGGAAACCGCTGTCACGGCGTACTGTTCCTGTAAGACACGTGAGATAAGCTTGTAACTGTGCATGGTGACGACGCCGGGGTTGTTATTGAAGGATTGGAGAAGATCAAAGAAACCAAAGTTGACTTCATCAAGGGTCTTTTCGGATTTGGACTTTTTGCAAGTCCACCAACCCTGAACCATTCAAATGTTACTTTATTCCTTCGTTTTGTTATTGCCCGCTGTTTTACTTTTTCTATCTTCTGCATGCGGGGCAAAATCGAAAAAGGGCCTAAAAGGTGCGAACTCAGCCAAGGGTCCTTTGGTCAGACTTGATGCGTTCATGCCCATATCAAGCCACTTTTTAAACTGACCATCGGCAAACTTTTTGTAAGACAGATAGTTTTGAATGGTTTGATAGAGGTGTTTTTCGAAGAATTCACTAAGTATACTTTCTCCGTATTGAATGAACAGTAGGAGTAAAGGTACGGGCAGAACATTTTTATTATTTTTTGCTTCTTCCAGGATAATCTGTGTAAGTACAAAGGCGG
>Ga0209121_10001039_pt1 | contig 29106 bp, 22 predicted proteins | sample Cruoilmetagenom3_FD_187292 | JGI IMG/M metagenome (GOLD analysis project Ga0209121, IMG submission 187292) | Oil polluted marine microbial communities from Coal Oil Point, Santa Barbara, California, USA - Sample 3 (SPAdes) (version 2) | ecosystem: Environmental > Aquatic > Marine > Oil seeps ...
AAAAGGAGAATGGCTCTGAGCGTAAAACAGGTAGAACATCCTTTAAACAAGGAAGAGGAAGAAGAGAAAAAAGAGGAAAGTGAAAGTAGAAAAAGTACAGAGGCGAGTCTAAAAAGTCAAAAGGAAGATAGTAAAGAAATAAAAGTTAAGGTAAAAAAAGATAGCAAAAAGGCTGATAGTAAAAAGGATTTAGAAGTAAAATCTAAAGAAGAAAAATCTTCTAGCGTAAGTACTAGTTTAGATAAAAAGTTAGTTGATATAACCCCTGAAGAAAAACAAAAAACTATAAAGAAACTATTAAGGGAGATGAAAGACGAAGCTGATATAGAGTAATAGCGCATCTTCTGCTCTCCTGTTTTTGAAGTTATAAAGTACTGCCAGGAAAACTCCAATGCTTGCATCGGAGATGAACTAGCAAAAACTGTTTGATATTCAATGAATTCCCTATTAAACTATTTAATTAGTTGACTATTCTCATCTATGTACTAAAAAAGTCATACTTTAGGGCATACGGGAAGTAATACTTATGGAGATATGAGCAATCATTAAATACTCAGCCCAAGAAAAAGAATGCTTGATAAACTAAGAAGAAGCTGAAGGTTTCCCCAGATAGAAAGCTTTTTAGAATAAAATATTATCTAAAATAAATTTCTTCTAAGTTATCCCTGCTGACAATAACATAATAATTGCAACTATAAATTAATATTAAATTCTTAAAAATATAATAAAATCTTAAGTTACATATCCTAATCTGACACGGAACTTGTTCGCAAGTAGAAATTCTGAAATTATTACCATAGCATGTTGTGTCTAATATTATGACACGCTACTGTACGTCGTATCTAGAAAATTTAGATTCTTATTTTTAGTAAAGCTTATGATCTGGCTTTTGAGTACTACAATACTCTTTAATAATATTTTATAATAAACCTATAAATTTTAAGATTTTGGATTAGAACTGTAAAATGTATATAAGGAGGATAAAATAAAAGTTATAGGCATAGTTGGAAGAATTGCTTCAGGCAAAAGTACAGTTAGCGCTTGCATTAAGAAAATAAGAAAAAATGTATTGGTTGTCGATTTAGATAAGATTGGCAAGGGGATTTATTGCGAAAATGGCAAAATTTTAAAAAAGTTAGAATATCTCTTTGGGGAAGATATTTTTGATTCAAGCAAGAAAATTAAGTTTAATATTCTGGCTGAAAAAGTATTTTCAAACCAGGATGAATTAAAAAAACTAAACGGACTTATGTTTCCATTAATTAAGGAAGAAGTGGAAAATATTATAAATAATAACTCTGATAAGAATTATACAGTAGTAGATGGTGCGATACTTTTTGATTGTAAATTAAGCTCACTTTGTGATTATATAATCTGTGTAAAAGCCGAAAGAGATAGAAGAGAGAGTTTTTTAAGAAATAAAAATAAGAATCTATCAGATGAAGATATAAAACTAAGAATGAATGGTCAATATATAAAGATAAATAAAGATCTTGTAAACTTTATCATAGAAAATAATAATTCAAAACTTCGGTTGTATAAGGAAGTAAGGAAAATCTTAAGAAAAATTGAAGACCAGGAAAATTCAAGATTAAACTAAAATTTGATTTATTAAAGGTAAGTTATAGGGTAGTTTTTATAAGACATTTAAAAGACCAGGTATAAAAGCATAAGAGGTATTGAATATAGACTAAAAAATATTAAATATGGATATATATAAAACTAAAAATAGATTTAAAATAGTTTCTAATTACTCTCCTGAAGGAGACCAGAGAAAGGCTATTTTTGAATTGACGAAAGGGTTTGAAAATAATTATAAATATCAAACTCTCCTTGGGGTTACAGGTTCAGGAAAAACATACACAATGGCTAATGTAATACAAAATGTGCAGCTTCCTACATTAGTACTGGCTCCTAATAAAACTCTTGCTGCACAGCTTTGCAACGAGTTTAAAGAATTTTTTCCTGACAGTGAAGTTGAATATTTTGTTAGCTATTATGATTATTATCAGCCAGAGGCATATATCCCCAACAAAGATATGTATATTGAAAAGGATACTTCTATTAACAAAGAAATAGAAAAATTGAGACTTTCTACAACAAATGCTCTTTATACCAGAGAGGATGTTATCGTTGTTGCCAGTGTTTCCTGTATATATGGTCTTGGCTCACCTTCTGAGTATGGAAAACAGAGGATAGTTTTAAGAGAAAGAGAGGAGTATCCCAGAGAGGAATTGATAAAAAAGTTAGTAAATATTAGATATGAGAGAAATGATTATGATTTTACTCAAGGTAAATTCAGGGTAAAAGGAGATACTGTTGAAATATTTCCAGCATATCAAAACAGAGCAGCGAGAGTAGAGTTATTTGGAGATGATATAGAAAGAATAGTAGAGTTTGATCCGGTGTCAGGTGAGGTATGTGAAGAAATGCAAACATTGATAATATCACCTGCTACTCACTTTCTAACTACAGTAGAGTGGGTAGAAAGAGCACTAAAGAGTATAGAGGAAGAAATGGTAGAAAGAGTAAAATATTTTAAAAGTCAGGGTAAATTACTTGAAGCCCAAAGATTGGAATCCAGGACTAAATATGATATGGAAATGATAGCTGAGGTGGGGTTTTGCAGTGGTATAGAAAATTACTCCCGACACATCCTTGGAAAAAAATCTGGAGAGCCGCCAAATACTCTGCTTGATTTTTTCTCCGATGATTTTCTTGTAATAATTGATGAATCCCATATTGGTGTTCCTCAGATAAGAGGAATGTACGAGGGAGATCGTTCAAGAAAACAAACTCTTGTAGATTACGGATTTAGACTTCCTTCTGCTCTTGATAATAGACCATTGAAGCTTGAAGAATTTGAAGAAAAAGTAAATAGAGTAGTTTTTACTACAGCAACACCTGGCCCATATGAAAGAAAAGTTAGTTCTCAGATTGTAGAGCAGATAATTAGACCTACAGGACTGGTTGATCCTGAAGTAGTGATAAGGCCTACTTCAGGACAAATAGATGATTTAATATCTGAAATTAAAAAGAGAGTAGAGAAAAATGAAAGAGTTTTAGTAACTACTCTTACAAAAAGAATGGCAGAAGATCTATCTGATTATTTGGCTGGGCAGGATATAAGGGTAAGATATCTGCATTCTACAATAGATACAATAGAGAGGATAGAAATACTGCGAGGACTACGTTCGGGTGATTTTGATGTGCTGGTTGGAATAAATTTGCTGCGTGAGGGACTGGATTTACCTGAAGTATCACTTGTAGCTATACTTGATGCGGATAAGGAAGGGTTCTTAAGATCCGAGATTTCCCTAATACAGACTATTGGAAGAGCAGCAAGAAATGTAGAAGGCATGGTTATAATGTATGCAGATGATATTACAAAATCTATAAAAAATTCAGTAAATGAAACAGACAGAAGAAGAAAGTTGCAGACGGAGTATAACAGGATACATAATATTACTCCTAAAACTATAACCAAAAATATATCAGATATACTATATGCAAGCGGGATAACATCTAAGAAGAAGGATAAAACCAGTGCTGAAGTCAAAGATAGAAAGCTTGAATTTGGAGAAGAAAAACTGCTAAATATGGCCCCATCTAAGATTGCTGCAATAATAAGTGGCCTGGAAGAAGAGATGAGCTTAGCAGCCAGGGAACTAAATTTTGAAAAAGCAGCTGCCCTTAGAGATAAAATAAAGAAAATTAATAAAGTTACTAATATTGAAGTATAAAAATAAAAGGAAATGAAAACAGAAATAGTAATAAAAGGTGCCAGAGAACATAATTTAAAGAATATAAATCTAAAAATACCTCGGAATAAGTTCGTTGTTTTTACAGGAGTAAGCGGGTCTGGTAAATCTTCACTTGCATTTGATACTATCTATGGTGAAGGTCAAAGAAGATATGTTGAATCTCTTTCTTCGTACGCAAGACAGTTTTTAGGACAGATGAAAAAGCCAGATGTTGATTTAATAGAAGGACTGTCTCCTGCAGTTTCTATAAACCAAAAAGGAGTTTCTAAAAATCCCAGGTCTATAGTTGGTACTATAACTGAGATATATGATTATCTAAGGGTTCTGTATGCAAGAATTGGCAAGCCATATTGTTACAGGTGTGGTAAACCTATTACAAAGCAATCTGTGGATCAGATAGTAGATAGAATACTACAATTACCGCAAGAGACAAAGTTTCAGGTTTTAGCTCCTATAATCAGGGGTAGAAAGGGAGAATATATAAAGACTTTTGAAAATATTAAAAAAGATGGGTATATAAGAGTCAAAGTAGATGGAGAAATTTATAATTTACAGGATAATCCTGATATTAAGATAGATAAATATGTGAAACATAATATAGAAATTATAATTGATAGATTAAAAATAAAATCTGATATAAGAAAGAGACTTGCAGAAGATATTGAAATATCTCTTAAAGAAAGTGAAGGTATTGTATATATTGAACTGGTAGAAACTGGAGAAATAAAAAGATTTTCAGAAAAATTTACCTGTGTGGATTGTGGAATAAGTTTTGAGGAGCTAACTCCCAGAATGTTTTCTTTTAATAGCCCTTATGGAGCGTGCAAGGATTGTGGGGGGTTAGGTGTAAAAAAAGAAGTTGATCCTGTTTTAATTGTTGAAAATCCAAATATGAGTATAAATCAGGGGGCAATTCCTATTATAAATATGAATTATCCCAATTATTATTCACAGATTATGAGGAGCTTATCTGAGAAATATAAATTTGATCTAAATACACCTTTTGACAAATTAGATGATGAAGTTAAGAGAATAATACTGTATGGAACAAATGGGGAAAGGATGAGAGTAAGTTATAGAAACCATAAAGGCAGGTTAAGACATTACTTCTTAAGATTTAAGGGCATTGTTAACAATTTGGGCAGAAGGTATCTGGAAGCAGATTCTGATTATCAAAGGAGCAAAATAGAGGAAGTTGTAAGCACACGACTCTGCAGTTCCTGCGGAGGGAAAAGGCTCAGACCTGAAAGCCTGGCTGTAAAGATTAACTCAATGTCTATAGCAGATTTTTGTGATTTAACAATAGTAGAGGCTATAAATAAAATTAGTTCTTTAAATCTATCAAATAGAGATAAAATAATCGGTGGGAGATTAATTAAAGAGATTATTGAGAGGCTAAAATTTTTAAAGGATGTAGGACTTGGTTACCTGACTCTAAGCAGACAGGCAAGTACATTATCCAGCGGAGAGTCTCAAAGGATTAGACTTGCAACCCAGATTGGGTCAGGTCTCGTTGGAGTTCTTTATATTTTAGATGAACCCAGCATTGGTCTTCACCAGAGAGATAATTGTAAGCTAATAGATGCCTTAAAAAGACTTAGAGATTTAGGCAATACTATTATAGTAATAGAGCATGATGAAGAAACCATAAGACAATCAGATTATATTGTAGATATTGGCCCAGGAGCAGGTCTGCATGGAGGAGAAATTGTATTTAGTGGAGAGTTAGACGATTTATTAACCTGTGAAAAGTCAATTACTGGAGAATATTTATCAGGAAAAAAATATATCTCTGTACCTGAAAAAAGGAGAGAAGGAAATGGGAAATATATTACAATAAAAGGAGCTAGAGAACATAATTTAAAAAATATTGATGTTCTTATTCCCCTTGGAAAATTAGTTGTTATAACGGGAGTTTCAGGATCGGGCAAAAGCACACTTATAAACGAAATACTATATCCTTCTCTTTATAATGCTTTGATGAATACAAATCGTAGAACTGGAGATCATGACTGCATACTTGAGTATGAAAATTTAGATAAAGTAATAGTAATTGACCAGTCTCCAATTGGCAGAACTCCTCGTTCTAACCCTGGCACTTATACTGGTGTTTTTACTTACATAAGGGAACTGTTTTCTAAAACTACTGATGCAAAAATGAGAGGTTATAAACCAGGGAGATTTAGTTTTAATATAAAAGGAGGTAGATGTGAGGCTTGTAGAGGTGATGGTGAGATTAAGATTGAAATGCATTTTCTGCCGGATGTCTATATACCATGTGAGGTTTGCAAGGGTAAAAGGTATAACAGAGAGACTCTCCAGATAAAATATAAGGGTAAAAATATTGATGATGTTTTAAATATGACAGTAGAAGAAGCAATGAAGTTTTTTAAAAATATTCCTAAGACCAGGAGAAAATTAGAGTTAATAAATGATGTGGGGCTTGGATATATTAAATTAGGCCAGTCTTCCACTACTCTTTCTGGAGGAGAAGCACAAAGAGTTAAACTTTCTACTGAAATATCAAAGAAAAGTACTGGCAATACTCTTTATTTATTAGACGAACCTACTACAGGGCTTCATTTTGATGATATAAAAAAATTATTGAAAATTTTAAATAGGCTGGTAGATTTAGGAAATACGGTAATAGTAATAGAGCATAATCTTGAAGTAATTAAGACTTCTGATTATATTATAGACCTTGGTCCCGAGGGTGGGAATGAAGGTGGAGAAGTCATTACACATGGAACTCCTGAAGAAGTGGCAAATGATGGATGCTCATATACTGGAAAGTTTTTAAAAAAGTATTTAGATAGGAATTTAAGAAAGAAAGCAAGCAGCCAGGTAAAATAAATAAGATTGATGAAACGGTTTAAGAATTAATAAAAATTAATACAAAAACAGGAGGGTAAGTAAGGAGTGAGTGGAAAAGTTAAGCCGGGTTTTAGTAAAGACAGGTTTTTAAAAAATAAGCTCAAGCATACTTTAGATATTTTGCCAAAAAAAGAAGGTGTGTATATATTTAAAGATCCTTCAGGGAAAGCCATTTACATAGGGAAGGCAAAAAGTCTTTACAATAGGGTAAGAAGTTATTTTCAGGGCAAAGATAACTATAATATTGTAAAACCTAAAAGATATTATTTTGCTGATAAAATACATTCAATAGATTATATAGTAACAGATAATGAAGTCGAAGCTCTGATGCTGGAATGTAGTTTAATCAAAAAGAATAGGCCGCGTTATAATATAGATTTTAAAGATGATAAATCTTATCCTTATATTGCTGTAACTGAAAATGAGAAATATCCCAGGATATTTATGACCAGAAATAGAAATATAAAAGGAGCAAAATACTTCGGGCCTTATACCAATGTTAAATCTGTTAAGAGGACATTAGAACACTTGCGAAAGATATTTAAAATAAGAGATTGCAAAGGAAGCAAACCAGGTAAACATTCAAAGTCTCCTTGCTTGAATTATTATATGAATTTATGTTCTGCCCCCTGTGTTGGCAATATTTCGGAGAATTTATACAAAGATAATATAGAATATGTAAAGTTGTTTCTAAAAGGAAAAGATAGGACTATTATTGACAGGATTAAATTAAAGATGGAGCAGTATTCTAATAATAAGGAATTTGAAGAAGCAGCAAAAATGAAAGATAAAATAGATGCTGTAAATGATCTTTACAAGAGTCAGAAAATAATGATAGGCGGAGAATATACATGGGATTTTATCTCTTTATGCAAAGATACAGATTTCGCAGTTATAAGTTTGTTTACGTATAGAAAAGGGGAGCTAGCTATTATTAATAATTTCACTGTAAGCAATGTCGAGCACCTAAAAAATGAAGAAATTATATCTGATTTTATAAAAAAATATTATGCTGATATTAATAATATGCCCTCTAAAATTTATATACCACAGGAAATAGAAGATATGGAACTGGTTTCTTTATGGCTGACAAAAATAAAAAGTAAAAAGATTGAAGTAAAAGTTCCAAAAATCGGCGAAAAGAGAAAAATGATAGATATGGTTATAAGGAATTCAAAGTTATATTTAGAGAAAAAAAAGTTTGAAAGAGACACTGGTTATATTAAGACTGGTAAGGATATAATAAAATTAAAGGATATCCTGGAGTTAAAAAACATCCCAGGAAGAATCGAGTGCTTTGATATATCTAATTTAAAAAGTAGTTTTCCAGTTGGATCAATGGTTGTTTTTGTTGATGGCTATCCATTAAGGAGTAATTATAGACATTTTAAAGTAAAAGCTGTTAGTCATCAGGATGATTGTAAAATGATAGAGGAAGTTCTTTTTAGAAGACTCAGGTATTTAAAAGAGTTTAAAATTAATATAGAAGATAGTTTTTACATAAAGCCTGATTTAATGATAATAGATGGGGGTAAAGCTCAATATAATACTGCTTGTATGACTCTGAGGAGCAAAAATGTTTCAGATATAGATTTGATAAGTATAGCAAAAAGAGAGGAAATTATCTTTTGTGATAAATACCAGGATGGGGTAAAACTTGATTTAAGCAGCAATTATATGAAAATTATTACAAGAATAAGAGATGAGGCTCACAGATTTGCTGTAAACTATCATAAGAAATTAAGAAATAAGTATATGACACATTCTATTTTAGATGAGATTAAAGGAATTGGTGAGAAAAAAAAACAATATATATCTAAAAAATTTGCTAATATTGAAGAATTAAAAATCAGTGGTATAGAAGATTTGATGGATATAAAAGGAATAAGTTATAAGGACGCTCTAAATATTTATAATAGTATTCATAAGTAAATGAGGAAAGTTTCTTCTATAGTAAAAATATTATTAGATTGGATAATATTGACTTTTTCTATATCTGTTGCTTATTACTTTTTACCCTTTGTATATATAATAGGCGATAACATATGGGATAGGTTTAAGATTGCATTACTGGCAGGTCTGCTTTTAGGTTTGTTTAATCTCCTGGTTAAACCTGTAGTCAAATTATTATCACTACCTATAAATGTTTTAACTCTGGGGCTATTTAATATTGTTATCAATGCTGGTATGCTATGGATTGTTGATTATTTTATTAAAGGATTAGAGATTTCAGGATTTTGGGGGTATATATGGGGATCTATTGTAATAAGTATTATTAGTGTAATACTATCTAAGATTATATTTTACGAGAGGAGAAAGTGATATTAAAAAATACAGTAAATATAAAGTATTAAAAATAATATAAAGTATAAAAAAATAGGAATTAAATGAGCAGAATAATTGGAAGAAGTAAAATCAACAAAGAAAAGATTAAATTAATAATAATAACTGGATTATCGGGGGCAGGTAAAACAGAAGCTCTCAGATATTTTGAGGATGCTGGATATTATTGCATTGATAACTTACCATCACGCCTGATGCTGGGTTTAATTGATTTTTTTTATGACAGAAATAGAAATATAAATAAAATAGCCCTGGCAATAGATTTAAGGAGTGGATATTTCTTTGATGAAATATATAAGACACTGGATAAGCTTAAGGACAGAAATATAGAGTACAAAATCTTATTTTTAGAATCTTCAAAAAAAGTATTAATGAAAAGATTCTCTCTAACCAGAAGAAAGCACCCGCTGGTTGAGGATGGAGATCTTGACTGTGGAATAGAAAAAGAAATTGAAAAAATGAATAAATTAAGAAAAATATCGGATTTCATAATAGACACTACGATATTGAATCCAAAAGAGCTCAGGATTGCCATAACTGATAAAATAATGAGTGACGTTGAAAAAAGCAAACTTCTACAGATCTCTGTTATTTCATTTGGATACAAGTATGGGATTCCTGAAGATTCAGACATTATTATGGATGTGAGATTTTTGCCAAATCCGTTTTATAATGAGCAGCTGAAGGAACTGAACGGTAAAGATAAAGAAGTAATAGATTTTGTTCTGTCACGTGAAGAAACTAAGAAATTCCTCCGTATGTTTGAAAAAATGTTAGATTTTTTAATTCCTAATTATATTGCAGAAGGAAAGAGTTATTTAAGGATAGGTATTGGATGTACCGGGGGCAAGCACCGATCTATAGTAATTGCTGAGAGGATATATGATTATTTAAAGCTCGAAAGCTATTCTGTAAAATTGTTTCATAAAGATATAGATAAATAATACTTTATAATTTGTCGTAAATTTGCTAAAATTAGCAAATTTATATTTTGGTAATTTATATAGGAGATACCTTAAGTAGTTTTATTTTATTAATGTTTATTATTAATTATTGGAAGTAAGGAGGAAAGAAATGTCAATAAAAGTTGGAGTTAATGGGTTTGGGAGAATCGGAAGGCAATTTTTTAGATCAGCATTAAAGTATGATAAAAATGCTGATATTGATTTTATAGGTATCAATGATTTGACTGATACAAAAACTCTTGCGCATCTTTTAAAATATGATTCAGTATATAGAGTATTGGATGCAGATGTAAAAGCAGAGAAGGATGCCATAGTAGTAAATGGAAAGAAAATAAAGATAATGTCTATCAAAGATCCTGCAGAGCTGCCCTGGAAAGATTTAGGAGTAGAAGTAGTTCTGGAAGCAACAGGAGTATTTAGAAAAAGAGAAGATGCAAAAAAACACTTAAATGCTGGAGCTAAAAAAGTTATAGTTTCTGCTCCAATGAAAGGTGAAGGTGCGGATATTACTTTAGTGTTGGGTGTTAATGATGATAAGTACAGGAAGGAAGATCATAATATAATTTCAAATGCTTCATGCACTACTAATGCGCTTGCTCCTGTATGTAAAGTTCTAAATGACAATTTTGTAATAAAAAATGGATTTATGACTACCATCCATGCTTATACCAGCGACCAGAGGATTTTAGATTTTCCCCACAAGGATTTAAGAAGAGCTAGATCTGCTGCTCTTTCTACTATTCCTACTTCAACAGGTGCTGCAAGTGCCATAGGACTGGTTATACCTGAGCTTGATGGCAAATTAGATGGGATGGCTTTAAGAGTTCCTGTACCAGTAGGTTCAATAGTTGATTTAGTTGTGGAATTAGAAAAAGATGTTTCAGTGGAAGAAATAAATAATACTTTTAAGAAAGCTTCACAAGAAGAGAATTTTAAAGGAATATTACAATACTGTGAAGATCCTATTGTGTCAGCTGATGTAATTGGGAATTCATATTCATCTATTTTTGATGCATTAAGCACAATGAAAAAAGGAAAGTTAGCTAAGGTTTTAGCCTGGTATGATAATGAGTGGGGATATTCCAACCGAGTCTGTGATTTAGTTAAGTTCATTATGAAATAATTATTGGATATTAATATTTTAGTAAAAAATAACCGGGGCTAAGCTACCTCGGTTATTTAATAATTTTAGTTGAGGTGAGCGGTATGCTTGGCAAAAAAACAATTGAAGATATAGATGTAAGAAGAAAAAGAGCACTGGTAAGAGTGGATTATAATGTTCCACTGGATAGCGAAGGAAATGTTACTGATAATACGAGAATTAAGTTGTCACTTTCTACTATAAAGTACTTAATTGATAAAGAAGCTAAAATTATTTTAATGTCGCATCTTGGAAGACCAAAAGGGAAAGTTAATGAAAAATTTAAACTTGACCCTGCTGCTAAGGAACTTGAGAAGTTAATAAGTAAAAAAGTAAAGAAATTTGATGAGATATTTTCTCCTGATATAAAGAAATATATTAATGATAGAATGGATTTTGGAGACATAGTTCTGCTTGAAAATTTAAGATTTGATATTGGTGAGAAATCAAATGATAGGCAGTTTGCAAAATCACTGGCTTCTCTTGCAGATATTTTTGTCAATGATGCTTTCGGAGCAGCACATAGGGCACATGCATCAGTAGTAGGGGTTACGGAATTTCTTCCTTCAGTAGCAGGATTTTTAATGAAAAAGGAAGTTGAAATTTTAACGTCTCTACTTGAATCACCTTCAAGACCTTTTATAGCTGTTTTAGGGGGAAGTAAGGTTTCCGGTAAAATTAAGGTTATTAGAAACTTGCTTGGTAAAGTAGATAGCCTGATGTTAGGTGGTGGAATGAGCTATACCTTTTTAAAAGCTAAAGGTTATGAGGTAGGTAAATCTATTTGTGAAGATGAGCAGATGAGTTATGCAAGAGAAATGCTCAAGTTAGCTGAGAAAAATAATGTCAATTTCATATTACCGGTAGATATTGTAGCAGCCAAGGAGTATGACAGTGATTCTGATAGGAAAGTAGTATCTGTTCAATCAATTCCAGTAGATTGGATGGGATTGGATATTGGAAAAAAAAGTATAGAATTATTTAATAAAGAAATCTCTAAAGCTGAAACTATTTTTTGGAATGGTCCTGTAGGAGTTTTTGAGTGGAAAAATTTTGAAAATGGAACCAGAAGCATAGCTAAAGCTATTGCAGAAAGTCAGGCTATAACTGTAGCAGGAGGCGGAGATACACTGGCAGCACTAAAAAAATATAATCTGTCATCTAAATTTTGCCATGTTTCAAGTGGTGGAGGGGCTTCCATGGAACTGCTGGAAGGGAAAGAATTACCAGGTGTTGCTTCACTGATGGATAAGTAATTTGATAACGGGACTTTATTAATAACTTTAGTAATAAATTTAAAGAAGGGAAAAGGATAATTATGAGGAAACCTTTTATAGCTGGGAATTGGAAAATGAATATGACTCATTTAGAGGCTGCTGCTTTTATGGAAAATTTTAAGTATAAATATGAAAATAAAAATGATTGTGAAATTGCAATATGCGCTCCTTTTACAGCTTTAAGAAGTATCAAAATAATCATTGAGGATGATAATTTAGATATAAAATTAGGTGCACAAAATATGTTTTACAAGGAAAGTGGTGCTTATACAGGTGAAGTATCTCCAAAGATGTTGAAAGCATTAGGTATGGATTATGTGGTATTGGGACATAGTGAGAGAAGAGAAATATTTGGAGAAAAAAATGAAGAGGTGAACAAGAAAGTAAAAGCAGCTTTTGATTTTGGCTTAAAGCCCATAATGTGCATTGGTGAGCAGTTGAATATTAGAGAAAGTGGTAATGCTGAGAAGTTTGTAATGGAGCAGCTTGTAGAATGTTTAAAAGATATAGATAAAAAAAATATTGCCAGTCTTACCATAGCTTATGAGCCTATATGGGCAATTGGAACAGGGAAAACTGCAACTTCCAATGATGCCAACAATATGTGTAAAGCTATAAGAGAGAAGATAAGTGAACTTTATGGAAGCATAACTGCTGAAGAAATAAGAATTCAATATGGAGGAAGTGTTAAACCATTTAATGCTGCAGAACTTATGAATATGTCTGATATTGATGGAGCGCTGGTTGGAGGAGCTAGCCTTAAGGTTGATGATTTTATGGCGATTATAAACTACTAGAAACGGAGTTAGTAAGTTGGTAGAAGAGAAAAAAGTTAAGAAGCCTGTATGTTTAATTATTTTAGATGGGTGGGGGCTTTCTGATAGAAAAGAAGGGAATGCTATCTATCTTGCAAAAACACCTAATATGGATAATTATTATAAAATATATCCCAATACAAAGTTAGGGGCTTCAGGTGAAGCAGTTGGCTTACCAGAAGGACAGATGGGAAATTCGGAGGTAGGACATCTTAATATAGGAGCTGGTAGAGTTGTACTTCAGGAATTTACAAAGATAACAAAATCTATAGAGAATGGAGTTTTTTTTAAAAATAGGATACTAATTGGAGCTATAGATAATGTTAAGAAAAATAAAAGTAGTCTTCATATAATAGGGCTTATATCCGATGGCGGGGTTCACAGCCACATTGATCATCTTAAAGCTCTGGTTGATTTAGCGTATGAAAATAAAATTAAGAGTTTATATATACATGCTTTTCTTGATGGGAGGGATGTACCACCGAGAAGCGCAATACCGTATTTGGAAGAAGTAGATAAATATTTGGAGCAGAAAGGTATAGGAGAAATTGCTACTGTGAGTGGCAGGTATTATGCGATGGACAGAGATAATAGGTGGGATAGAACTAAAAAGAGCTATGATGCTTTAGTCTATAGAAAAGGAAAAAGATATAGTACTGCTTCAGATGTTGTTAAAGAATCTTACAAGGAAGACATAGATGATGAATTTGTAGTACCGACGCTAGTTGAAGTGAGAGATGAAGCAAAAGCTAATATTAAAACCGGGGATTCTGTGATATTTTTTAACTTTAGACCAGACAGAGCAAGGCAGATAACAGGAGCTTTTATTAGAAAAAAATTTGATAAATTTGACCGAGGTAGAAATTTTCCTCATGTTCATTTTGTCTGTATGACTCAATATGATAAAAGGTTTGATTTACCAGTTGCTTTTCCTCCCCAAAAAATTAAAAATACATTAGGTGAAGTTCTTTCTAAAAATAATCTAAAGCAGATAAGGATTGCAGAAACTGAGAAATATGCCCATGTAACTTTTTTCTTTAATGGGGGAATTGAGAAACCAAATAAAGGTGAAGATAGGATACTGGTACCATCTCCAAAAGTTGCGACTTACAACTTAAAACCAGAAATGAGTGCCTATAAAGTTACAGATAAAGTGATTGAAAAGATACAAGAAAACGTATATGATGTGATAATATTGAATTACGCTAATCCTGATATGGTTGGACATACAGGGTATATAGATGCTGCCATAAAAGCTGTAGAGACAGTAGATAAATGTGCTGGAAGAGTAGTAAGTAAATTAAAAGAAGCAGGTGGGATCGCTATTATAATTGCAGATCATGGGAATGCTGAGGAGATGACGGATCCTATAGATGGAAGTATTGTAACTGCTCACTCAACTAACTTGGTTCCCTGTATAATTTGCGATAGTGAAATAAAAAAGTTAAGAGGAGAAAATAAAGCTGAAGTTTGCAGATTATGTGATGTTGCACCCACTATACTGGATTTATTAAATATAGATAAACCTGAAGAAATGACTGGAAAATCACTTATAGTTAGTGGTAATTGATTCTGGTATTAAAAAAAATGTTTTAAAATTTTTTATTTTTGATAAAATGTAATATTAAATACTGAAAGTAAATATTAATTGAGTTTAAAAAAGGAAGTGTAAACATGGGTTCTGTATGGCTAAATATAGTATTTGGCATTCATATGGTTGTATCTTTAGGAATAGTACTGTTTATTTTACTCCATGCTGGTAGAGGTGGTGGAATATCCGGGCTTTTTTCAGGTATGACAGATACATTTGATGGTTCAGGAATTGTTGAAAAAAATCTGGATAGAATTACGATTGTTTTTGGGGTAGTATTTACAATAACAACTATATTATTGTTTATCTTTCTATAACACATCTTATTAGTTTTTAAATATTTATCTTAATGAAGGAAAGAAGGGAGGACTTTATAAGTAATAAATCAGTTAATAGAAATCTTTCAAGAAACAAAGTTTTAAAAAGGAGGCGAAAGTGAAAATTTCTAGTAAGTTGAAAATTGTAGTAGTGTTGATAGTTGTAGCAGCGCTGGTAGGAACAGTATTTATAGGATGTAAGAAAGATGAAAAGTTAGGTGGTACTTTCAGAATTTACATCCATGAACCAGTATCGCTTGATCCGCCAAACTCTTATGAGAGCGAAGGCATACAGGTAATAAGGCAGGTTTTTGATGGTCTGGTTAAGTATGATCCTGAAACTTTAGAAACTATACCTGCTGTAGCAGAAAGCTGGGATGTAAGTGATGACGGTCTTATTTATACCTTTCATCTGAGAAAGGGTGTGAAGTTCCACAGTGGTAGGGAAGTTGTAGCAGATGACTTTGTATATTCATGGTCAAGGCTTACACTAAAAGATACTGCATCGTATCTTGCGTATCATGCAGAGCCTATAGTAGGCTATGATGAATGCCAGGAAGGTACTGCAGATACCCTGTCAGGTGTAAAAGCATTAGATGATTATACGCTTCAGGTAACACTAAAGTATCCATATGGAGACTTTATAAAAACCTTAGGTCATGTTTGCTTCTTCCCGGTAGCAAAAGAAGATATTGAAAAATGGGGAGATGAATATGCTGATCATATAAATGGAAATGGTGCTTTCAAGTTTGTTGAATGGGTACATGACCAGTACGTAACTCTTGAGAGAAATGGTGATTACTGGGGTGAAAAAGCACACTTAGATAATGTTAAATATGTTATTTTTGCTGATGAGAATACAGCTTTCTTAGAGTTCAAAGCTGGCAATTTAGAGTATACAGCTATCCCTCAGGGTAAAGTAGAGTCTACTAGAGATGACCCGAAACTAAAAGATAATGCTATAATAAAGCCGATACTTGCCATTTACTATTTTGCTATGAATGTTAAGAATCCACCTTTTGCTGATAATTTAGCACTCCGGGAGGCAGTCAACTATGGCATTGACAGGCAGAACATTTGCGATGTAATAAATGAGGGGGTTTCTGTTCCAGCAACTGGTTTTGTTCCACCAGGAATACCAGGATACGAGGCTGATATGATGGAATATACTTATGACCCGGAAGAAGCTAAGGAAAAGTTGGCTGAAGCTGGGTACCCAGATGGTGAAGGACTGGATCCTATTCAATTTGGAATAAATGTTGGTTCAGGGCATGAAATGATTGCAGAAGCTATGCAGGCTGACTTGAAAGAAATAGGAATAGAAATAGAGATAGTACCTATGGAGTGGGGAACAGCCCTGGAGGCTTTCAAGAATGGTGAAATAAGTTTCTTCAGACTTGGCTGGCTGGCTGATTATCCAATTCAGGATAATTTCCTGTTCCCACTATTTTATTCTGAGTCTGCTGATAACTACTCAGGGTACAGCAATCCTGAGGTAGATAAGATGCTGCTTGAGGCAAGAAAGATTGCTGATGAAGAAGAGAGACAGGCAAAATATAGAGAAGTAGAAAAGACAATACTTAAAGATTCAGCTTTTGCTCTGGTATATTTTTATGGAGCAAGACGTATTGTTCAACCTTATGTTAAAGGCTTCTACTTAAGCAATATGGAAGAGTATGATTTGAGTAAAGTATGGTTGGAAAAAGAATAGAGTTGATGATTATAAGGAAATCTTTAAGTTATAGTTATATTTAGTTAAAGATTGTTTTTAAAAACTTTATTTAGAAAAATACAGCCTACATCTATGAAGATGTAGGCTGTATGATAATAGAGTTATTAACAAATAAATTTAAAAAATTAGTTTTGGCAAAAAAATATTTGAGTATAATTAGTGGATAATAATAGTTTTAAGCTATTATAGATAGTTTTAGATAAAACATTATGTGAAAAAATATTAAAATAAAAATATGTTGTATTATATTTTTAAAAGGATATTACAAATAATCCCTGTATTAATTGGAGTTACATTAATATTATTTATATTAATGTATGTTATTCCTGAAGATCCTGCCAGGCTTATTCTTCAAAAGGGTGCTACAGAACAGGCACTTGCTAATTTAAGAGAAAAAATGGGTATAGACAAACCGCTCTATGTTCAGTACTGGAGATATATCAGCAATCTGGCTAAAGGTGATCTTGGCACTTCATATAGGTACAGGCGCTCAGTTAACAGCATATTAGCTGAACATTATCCTAATTCTATGAAATTAGCGTTAGCTGCAATTATAATCGAAATTATAATTGGAATTTTTGCAGGGATAATTTCAGCAGTAAAGAAATACAGCTTCTGGGATGTCCTTGTTACTATTTCTACAACTTTAGCTGTATGTGTTCCTGTATTCTGGCTTGGAATGATTTTTCAGGTAATATTTGGTTTAAAACTTGGATGGCTGCCTATGTCTGGAATGGGCGATGGAAGTATAAAATATTATATACTGCCAGCAATAACTTTAGCATCAGTATCTACTGCATTTGTAGCAAGAATGACCAGAAGCAGTATGCTTGAAGTTATGTCCAATGATTATATAACAACTGCTTACGCAAAGGGTTTGTCTCAATTTAAAGTAATTGGGAAACATGCCCTCAAGAATGCTCTTATACCAGTTGTTACTCTAATTGGTCTGGACTTAGGAGCTCTTATGGGTGGAGCTATTCTTACAGAGACTGTTTTTAGCTGGCCTGGAGTTGGCAGAACTATTTATCTGGCAGTTTTACAGAGGGATGCTCCAGTAGTAATTGGGGGAACTTTAGTGTTGGTAATGATTTTTGTATTTATGAATTTAGTTGTAGATATAATTTATGCGTGGCTTGATCCAAGAATTAGATATGAACGTAAAGAAATAAATGTGTGATAATTTATAAACTTTATTTTTAATAAAAATTTGTTTTTTAATAATTATGTATCCCGAAAGCAAAAGAGAAAAACAAGCAGAAAATATTGAAATAGTTGGCGATGTAGCGCTGGAGAAGAAATATTCAAGATCTTCTTTATATAAGGATGCCTGGAGGAGGCTTAAGAGAAATAAATTAGCGATGCTTGGCCTGGCAATTGTGATATTTCTAATACTGATAGCAGTTTTTGCACATTTTATATCTCCATATGATCCAATATCAAGAATAAAAGAAGAATCATCATTATCTCCCAGCAGAATTCATTTATTTGGAACTGACTTATTGGGAAGAGATATTTTTAGCAGGGTAATTTATGGAAGTAGGATTTCTATAGAAGTAGGTATAGTAGCAGTTGGTATATCAGTAGTAATAGGATTGTTTTTTGGTGCATTGGCAGGGTATTTTGGCAATGTATCGGATGCTATAATTATGAGGTTTGCTGATATATTTTTTGCTTTTCCATATATTTTAGGTGCAATAGCTATAATGACTATACTTGGTCCAGGACTAATTAATATTTTTATCGCTATTGGTATTCTGGGATGGGCATCTTTTGCCAGAATTTTTAGAGGTTCTATACTATCTATAAAAAATAAGGAATATATAGAAGCAGCAAGGGCACTTGGTGCCAGCAATTATAGGATAATTACAAAACATATATTTCCTAATGCATTTGCTCCTATAATAGTTTATGCAACTATGAATGTTGGAACTGCAATAATAGTAGAGGCAGCGCTTAGTTTTTTAGGTTTAGGTGTTCAACCACCCACACCAGCATGGGGTAAAATGCTTTCCGAGTCTTTAGATTATATAGATATTGCTCCATGGATGATGTTTTTCCCGGGGCTTGCAATAGTATTAACGGTACTTGGCTTTGTGCTGTTAGGTGATGGATTAAGAGATGCTTTTGATCCAAGGTTAAAGTAAAAAAGCTGGAATATTTTTAATTATTTCATTTATAAAATTAAATTTTATAAAATTATGGGTTTTTCAGGAAATAATAAAATTCTGGAAGTTAAAAATTTAAGAACATATTTTTATACTGATGATGGTATTGTTAAAGCTGTAGATGGGATAAGTTTTGATCTCATGGTTGGCGAAACTCTTGGAATTGTAGGTGAAACTGGCTCAGGTAAGAGTGTTACGGCGCTGTCTATTTTAAGATTAATCCCACAGCCTCCGGGTAAGATTGTCAGTGGAGAAATAATTTTTGATGGCAGAAATCTATTAGAAATGGGAGGAGCTGAACTTCAAAATTTTAGGGGTAATAAGATTTCAATGATTTTTCAGGATCCTATGACTTCATTAAATCCAGTTTATACTATTAGTAATCAAATAATAGAGTCAATTGTTATACACAGAAAATTAAGTAAAAAAGAAGCCATAAAGGAATGTTTAAAACTATTAGAAATGGTGGAAATACCAGAGCCTGAAAGGAGGTTAAATAGCTATCCTCATGAGTTTAGTGGTGGTATGAGACAAAGGGCAATGATTGCTATGGCAATTGCTAATAGCCCAGGTATATTAATAGCTGACGAACCAACTACTGCTCTGGATGTAACTATACAGGCACAAATATTGGAATTAATAGATGGACTTAAAACAAAAACAAAATCTTCAATTATAATTATCACACATGATTTGGGAGTAGTAGCTAAGTATGCAGAGAGAGTGATGGTTATGTATGCAGGCAGAGCGGTTGAGTTTTCAACTGTTGATAATATATATTATAAATCTTATCACCCATATACAATTGGGCTTATGAACTCTATTACAAGGCTTGATGAAGATCAAAAAGAAAGATTAAAACCTATAAAAGGTTCTCCTCCAAGTCTTATAGATTTACCAAATGGCTGTGTATTTAGAAAAAGATGCAAATATGCTATAGATGTTTGCAAGAAAGAGTACCCACCATTAATTGAGATTGAAAAAAATCATTTTGTGTCCTGTCATAGAGCAGGTGAATTTTTAAAAGGAAGTTTGAATAGAATTTAATAAAAAAACTTTATGGATAATAATATTATATTAGAGATAAAAAATTTAAAAAAATATTTTAATTTAAGAAGCGGATTTCTATTTCAGAAATTTAAAGGGTCAGTTAAAGCAGTAGATGATATAAGTTTTTATATTAAAGAAGGAGAAACATTTGGCCTGGTTGGTGAAAGTGGGTGTGGAAAATCTACAACTGCCAGAGTAATACTGAGGCTTACCCCGCCTACAGAGGGAGATGTAATATATAATGGAGTAAATTTATTTAAGCTTAACAGAAAGAAGATGCTTAAAATAAGAAAAGAGATACAAATAATTTTTCAGGATCCTTACGCATCTCTTTCTCCCAGAATGACTGTTGGAGATATTGTTGGCGAACCTCTGGAAATTCATAAAATAGGGGATAAAAAATATAGGCTTAGAAGAGTAAAAGAACTTTTGAAAGTAGTTGGTCTTAACCCTGAGCATATAAATAGATATCCTCATGAGTTTAGTGGTGGGCAGAGACAGAGGATTGGAGTTGCAAGAGCTCTTGCTCTTACTCCTAAATTAATATTATGTGATGAGCCTGTGTCTGCACTTGATGTCTCAGTTCAGGCACAAATTTTAAACTTAATGTCAGATCTTCAGAAGGAATTTAATCTGACTTACCTTTTTATTGCTCATGATCTGTCTGTAGTCAAGCATATAAGCAGCAGGATAGGAGTTATGTATCTTGGTAAAATTGTAGAAGTTACAAACAGCAAAGATTTATATAAAAATCCTCTTCACCCATATACTATGGGACTTCTATCAGCTATACCAATACCAGACCCTGAACTTGAAAGAAAAAGAAAAAGAGTTATATTAAAAGGCGATGTTCCAAGTCCTATCAATCCCCCTGGCGGCTGTAGATTTCATACAAGGTGCCCTAATGCACAGGATATTTGTAGCAAGGAAGAACCAGTATTAAAAGATTACTCTAAAAATGGTAAAGAGCACCTGGCTGCTTGCTTTTTTGCAGGGAAGCCAATTTAGAATAAAGTTAAAGTTTGATTTTATGAGAAAAGGTAGAGCAATAGTCTTTTTAATTTTAATTTCTTTATTAATAAGTAGTGTTTATTTAATTTCCTGTGAATTTGATGAGTTGGGACTGGGCTTAAATCTTGAGAAAGAGGAGGAGAAAGAGGAGAGCGAAGAAGTAGAAGATGCAGGAAAGGTTCTAGATATTAGTAGTGCAGAATTTTTTTTAGAATTAAAAAGTAAACAGAAAAATAAAAATCCACTTAGTGATATAAATATCAGGAAGGCTATTTTTTATGCCATTGACAGAAACAAAATAGTAGAAGAACTACTTGGGGATTATGGTAAGGTCTTAAATAGCTTATTTACAGAAGGCTCATTGTATTACTTTCCTGCATGGAAGGAATATTCTTATGACCTGGATAAAGCAAAAGATTATTTGGATAAAGCTGGATATGGTGTAGATAATCCTCTGTATATAACAATTGGTGCCAGTGATGAAAGCAGTTCCAGAAATATAACTGAAAATTTAATTAAAGAGGATTTAAAAAAAATTGGAATTAACATTTGGGTCTTCAATAAATCTTCTAAAGAGTGGTATTTAGATTGTATAAAGAATGGTGATTATGAACTTGGCATATGGGCATTATATACTTATGATGGGGGAAAATTAAAAAACTATTTTTGTTCAGAAAAGATACCTCCAAGGGAGACTGATGACAATAGAAATTGTTACAATTATTATTGGTATAAAAATGAAGAAGTTGACAGGTGCCTGCTAAAAATTTCTAAAGAAAATAATAGTGAAAAGAGAAAGGAGCTGCTTAAAAATTTACAGGATGAATTAGCACAGGATGCAATAATTTTGCCTTTGTACCGCAGGATATTTTCTATTGCATATAGCAAAAAAATAAAAAATATAGATATAGATCTTAGAAATAGTAAGTTTTTTGCTAATATTGAAAATTGGGATATAGATTATGATGCAGATAAAACTGAAAAAGAAAATAAAGAAATAGTAGTAGGGTATAGGGAAGAACCATATGTATTAAATCCGCTTATTTCTAATAGTATTTATACTGATTATATAAATAATCTTGTAATTAGAGGACTATGGGAAAGAAATGAGAATGGAGAATATGAACCAGTGTTGGTTGAGGAGACACCATCTATTAATGAAGTAGAATATGGTAAGCTCACTTTGAGAGAGAGTGTTAAACTAAAGGATGGAATTTTTTGGCAGGATGGAAGTCCGATAACATCTGAGGATGTAAAATATACTTTTAAGTCAATCATGGAAGATGAGTCCATAAACAATAACTTTGAAAATTATAAGAAGATTAAAGATATAGAAGTTATAAATGAAAAAGAATTTGATGTTATTTTTAGAGAGTATTTTGATGATTGGAAAGGATTATTTAATATAATCTTTCCCAAAAGCAAATTAGAAGAGGGTAAAAGCATAGGTTGTCTTTTTGAGAATGATATTGTTGGCTGTGGTCCTTATAAGTTGAAAGAGTGGATAAGGGGTGAATATATATTACTGGAGAAGAATGAATATTATTTTGGTAAACAACCAAAAATAGACAACATAAGATTTTTATTTAATTCTGATATAAATTGCCTTATTTCTTTATTGAAAGAGGGTGAAATAGATATTCTTAGCATTCCAGTAGATTTGGGATTAATAGAAGAGTTAGAAGAAAATAAAGATATAAATCTCTTAATTGAGCAAGGAAATTTGTGGGAGCACTTAGCTATTTGCCTTAAGCCTAAGGAAGATTGAAAATAATTGTGATATAATATAGACAGTATATAGACAGGAAAATAATCATAATATTAGGTTATGTGTATAAATCAAGTGCATCCAGGATGTAGTGTATTGTGGCTGTTGTTATAGATCGAAACACTAAAAAATGTAGTACTAACTGGAGTAAACTGAATACCCTTATTATAATATTTTCATATGTGAATAATGGTATAATAAGAACATAGAAAAAATTTTTATAATCTTTGCTGTTATCAATTTTTTATAAGTAGTGGTGAAACAAAATCATAGATTTATTTTTATCTTAAGGTGTCGTGTCGGAATGGCGGAATTGGTAGACGCGCAAGGTTGAGGGCCTTGTGAACGGTATAGTTCATGGGGGTTCAAGTCCCCCTTCCGACACCAGTAAATTTATTAAGTATAATAGATAAAGTAAGGTTAAATTGATGAGAATATGCCGGTGGCATATTCTCGGGACTTGAAAGGACGGACTGAGCTGAAAGCGATGGAGTCCGCGGCTCTGCAGCGAACGAAGTGAGACGAAAGACCAAGTCCCCCTTCCGACACCAGTAAAAAAGCGGACTGAAGCGATTTAAAAAAAACTTTGGGATTGGTGAAAATTTTAATGAAAGAAGCTTATTTATATAAGAAATTAAAAAATAATAAGGTAAGATGCGATCTTTGCAATCATAGGTGTGTTGTTGAAGATGGTGAAAGGGGAAAGTGTTGCGTTAGAGAAAATAGGGATGGAACTTTATATACTTTAGTTTATAAGAAGCTTATTTCAGAAAATGCTGACCCTATTGAAAAAAAACCCTTATTTCATTTTCAGCCTGGAACTTTGTCTCTTTCAATAGCTACAGTTGGCTGTAATTTTAAGTGTTTCTTCTGCCAGAATTATGAAATTTCGCAAATGCCCTGTGATTATGGACGAATAGAAGGCAGTGAAATTTCTCCAGAACAACTGGTAAAAGATGCTTTAAGATATAATTGCAAAAGTATTTCTTACACTTACACTGAACCTACTATTTTCTTTGAGTATGCTTACGACACTGCTAAATTAGCTCACAAGGAAGGATTAAAAAATGTGTTTGTGACAAATGGTTTTATGACTAAAGAATCTCTGGAAATGATAAAGCCATATCTGGATGCAGCTAATGTTGATCTTAAAAGTTTTTCAGAAAAATTTTATGAGGAAAAAGTTGGGGGGAGATTAAAGCCAGTTCTGGATAATATAAAATTTATGAAAGAAATAGGGATTTGGGTGGAAGTAACCACCCTTATTATACCTGGTTTAAATGATTCTAAAGAGGAACTGGAAAAGATAGCTGATTTTTTAGTGGGAGTGGGATGTAATATACCATGGCATATAAGTGCATATTATCCTCAATACAAATCTAAAATTCCACCAACCAGTGTAGATGTAATTCGTAAAGCTATTGATATTGGTAAAAAAGCAGGTTTGAGATATGTGTATGGTGGTAATATTCCTGGCAATAAATATGAAAATACGTACTGTTATAATTGTAATAACTTACTTATTAAAAGATTTGGTTTTTCAATTTCAAGTATTAAAATTAAAGATAATTCATGCCCTGAATGCGGAGCCAAAATAGATGGTATATTTGTTTAAAGTTCAGGTTTAAGGTTTATACATATATCATTCTTTATGACTTTAAACTGTTATTTTTACATTGCTATAAAAAGACATTTCTACTTTGCTAAGAAGAGGGCATCTATACTTTGCTATAACAAAGCTTGTAATATTACTTAACTTTTATAAAGATTTAATTTATAATATTTTTCTGTGTTTCGGAAAGGCGGCATAGCCAAGTGGTAAGGCAGAGGTCTGCAAAACCTTTATCCCCGGTTCAAATCCGGGTGCCGCCTCCAGGACTAAATGTTGTTTCTGGTAAGATTTATCAGAAGACCTTCTTTTTAAAAAGTGTTTAAATTAAAAAATAAGGGTTGGTTTACAGCAACTGATGGCTGGCAACAGGAATTTTAATCTTTCTACTATTTCACGTAAAGATATTATGTCACTTACAGAAGAAGCAGCAAAAATTTCTGGAGCCCCATATGTAATAGATGCTTATAGAGGGGTAAAGCTAAAAAAATATTAGATGAATGAGATACAAACAAAGTTAGAGAAAAAGTTAGAAAAAAGTTAGAAAAAATTGACAGGTAAATAAGAATATGATATAAATTAAGAAATTGCTTATTGACTTAGCTCACCATACTTCAATATGTAGGTGCATCTGAGAGCCATATCACACAAGATATCGGAATTTGTTGAGTTAAGTACATAAGCAATTTAAGAAAATAAAATATTTAATAGTTGGTAGAGAAAAAGAGTCCAACAAAATGTTAAAAGTATGTTTTGTTAGGCTCTTTTTTTATTGTTTAATATGGTTTCATGATAGTATTTTTTTATAAAAGATTAGCAGAATAATATTAAGATAAGTTTATTGGACGAGAATATGAGTAACAAGAAGGAAATTTATTTAGAATTAAAAAAATCCATTGGTAATAATAAGGTTACTGATAATTTGCCAGAAAGACTTTGTTTTTCAAGAGATGTAACTCCGATATGTTATAAATGGATAGATTTATATAAAAAGCCACCATATCTATGCGACATAGTTGTCAAACCGGAAACAGTTAAAGATATACAGAAAGTCGTAAAGATAGCGAATAAATATAAAACAAGTATTAATGTTTATGGTGGCGGATCAGGAGTTGTTGGTGGAATCATACCAATTAGCGGTGGAATAACGATAGATATGTCCAGGTTGGATAATATAATAAATCTGGATACAGAATCCTTAACAGTTGAAGTAGAGTCTGGAATAATTGGCCAGATTTTAGAAGATTACTTAAATGAAAATAATTCTACATTAAGACATTTCCCTCAATCTTTTAGGTCGGCAGAAATAGGTGGATTAATCGCAACGAAGTCAACAGGACAATTTTCATCAAAATATGGTGGAATAGAGGATTTTGTCGTAGGGCTTGAGGTGGTACTTCCAAATTGTAGAATTTTAAAGACCTCAGATAAGCCGAGAAGCTCAACAGGTCCTGACATAAATAACTTTTTTATAGGTTCAGAGGGAATTTATGGAATAATAACTAAAGCTATATTAAAAATTTACCAAGTACCTGAAGATATTAAATATCAGTGTTTTTTATATCAAGATATTTACCATGCTCTGGATTCTATAAGAGCAATTATGCAGAGTGGTCTTAGACCTCCAGTTGTAAGATTATATAATGAGAAAGAGTCTGAGCTTAAGTTTAAAAATATTGGGTTTAATTACAAAGGTTGTTTGTTAATATTATGTTTTGAGGGAATTAAAGAGTTGGCTGATATTGAGTGTAAGTTATCTAATAGAATTTGCTCTGAAAATGGGGGTAAAAGTATTGGTAGTAAGTTGGGGGAATTATGGTTTGAGAATAGATTTGATACAAAACATATAATGGAAAAAGAAGAAGAATTTGGAGGAATATCAGATGCGATTGAAGTATCTGCTTCGTGGTCCAAAATGAAGAATATTTATAATAAGATAGAAAATTATTTTAATATAAAAGGAATAATTATGGCATCTCATTTTTCCCATGCATATACAAATGGAATTTCTTTATATAATATATTTTATGTTAATAAAAAGAATGAGAAAGATGCCATAGCAGTGTTTTATGATATATGGGATGACGTTATGAAAATAACTTTAGATAATGGCGGGTCAATAAGTCATCATCACGGTATAGGATTGGTTAAGAGCAAAATGCTAAAGAGAGAACTTGGGGAAGGGTATGCTTTGTTAAAGAATTTAAAGGAAAGTTTAGACCCAGGCTCTGTTATAAATCCAGGTAAGTTATTGAATGGAAAGGATAATAATGCAGGCAGATATTAAGTCTTTGAGGCAGTGTATTTATTGCCATAATTTTTGTAAGTTTTCTTGCCCCTCCTATATTGCTAGCAAGGATCAGAAAATTTTACAAACTCAAAGAAATTATTTAATTCATCTTTATGATGATAGGAAAATAGAACTGGATAAAGAATTAGGAAGATCCATTTATTATTGCAATGATTGCAGGAGATGTGAAAATTATTGTATATATGATGAAAAAGATGTTTTGGCCAATAATAGATATTCGAAAGAGGTAATTTTTAAAAAAGGTCTTGCTCCTGAAAAGGTATATGAAATTGAGAAAAATTTAAAAAAACATAATAATGTTTTTGGTTTAGACTTAAGCAAAGAAGAGGAAAATGAAGATTATTTTTCTAAGGAATATGACATTTTTATATATTCGGGTGATATTGTTAAGTATCTGGAGCCACAAATTTATAGCAGCTTTGTAAGAATATTAAAAGTACTTGGCATAAGTTATATTAGTGATGAAGGCGAGATTTCTGATGGGATGCTGGCATTAGATTTAGGCATACCAGAATTATCAAATGATTTAATGAAAAAGAATTTTGAGAGGATAAGTAACTTTAGATTTAAAAAAATAGTTATTTTGAGTCCAGAAAGTTATTATGGCTTTAAGATGGAATATGGGAAATTTGGATATAAGTTTGGAAAAGACATGGTGCACTATACCGAGTTTGTAAATGATTATATTGATGATATAAAAGTTAATAAAACAAATGATAAAATAAAATATTTTGATCCTTGTAAGTTGGGAAGGTATTTAGGAATCTATAAGGAACCGAGGAATATTTTAAGTAAGTTATTCGGTATTGAAGATTTTGAATTTTTTAAAAACAAAGAGGAGTCTAAATGTTGCGGAGGTTACGTAAGTCTTTATGATAAAGAATTTTCTAACAAGGTTTCAATGGAATTAATAAATGAGTGTAAAGAAGCTGGGTGTAATGTTTTAATTACATCATGTCCATTGTGTGTAAATAATTTAAAAAGTGCTGACTTAAATAAGGAAATTAAAATTTATGATCTCCTGGAATATATTAGTGTAAATTTAGAAGAGTGATTTATTTATATAGGTTCCATAGCTCTTTATTACTTGTTGTTATTGCTTTGACACCATGGTCTATAATATTTTGTACTTCTGTTTTATTTTGAATAAAACCGGAACAAATAATGGGAGCATTGGTAAGATTGTATTTTAGAAATTTAATGGCTTTTAGATATGAAATTCCTGGTCTTATATCTATAAAATTTGGTTTTCCTTTTTTGACCAGGTCAACACCTTTTTTTAAGGATTTTGTATCAAAGAGGAATATAGTTTGAACAACTAAAAAATTTAATTTCTTTGAGCAATTTATTATTTTTGGAGACGAGGAAGCTATTATATTAATTTTTAAAATTTTTTTTAAAAAACTAAGACCATATTCATCACATGCTATTCCTTTAACTGTATCAAGGTTTAATATTATATGTTTTTTTGCATTAATATTTTTCCTGGAAGTATCTAGTAAATCGAATATATTTAGATCATACAAGAGTACAACTTTGATGTTATTAAAATCAGAAAGAAGTATTTCGTCAAACGAGCTTGTGCATGGTATAACTGGATTACTGTCCAGATATTTTAGAATTTCTTTTTCTAATTTGTTTTCCATTTATAGTTTTTGTATAGTTTTTTGAATACATTGAATTAAGAAATGAAAACTTAAATTATGGTAATTATAACATGAAAATGGTGCATTAATATACTATATAAAATAAAATTGAAGAATTTAGGTATGAAAAGACTTATAATATATTATAAAAAACAGAAGATGAAAATAATATAGGAGGAGAGATGTACTTGTTAGCAATTGATATTGGTTCAACCAGTATTAAAGCAATTATATATGATTATAATGGGAATACAATATCAAGCGGTAGAAGAAAAACACAAGTGTTTTTTAAAGAAGAAGATGGTAGAAAGTATGCTTTCTGGATGCCTGATAATATTTGGAATTGTGTTTGCGATTCTATAAAGGAAGCAATAAGTGAGATTTCTGATGCAGGACTTATAAAAGGTGTAGCAGTAACTGGTTTTGCATGTGATGGCGTCCCTATAGATAAGAAAGGGAATTGGATATATCCATTTATAAGCTGGCATGATACCAGGACAATAGAACAATTTGAGTGGTTAAGTAAAAACATGAGTTTTGAGGAGATATATTCTATAAATGGTCAGAGACCATGGATATACAATACAATTTTGAGGAATATTTGGGTTAAAGAAAATCTACCCGATGTATATAAGAAAATATATAAATGGTTGTTGATAGAAGATTATGTAAATTTTAAATTATGTGATGCTGTTGCAACTGATTATTCACTTGCATCAACTAC
>Ga0209121_10001040_pt1 | contig 29089 bp, 30 predicted proteins | sample Cruoilmetagenom3_FD_187292 | JGI IMG/M metagenome (GOLD analysis project Ga0209121, IMG submission 187292) | Oil polluted marine microbial communities from Coal Oil Point, Santa Barbara, California, USA - Sample 3 (SPAdes) (version 2) | ecosystem: Environmental > Aquatic > Marine > Oil seeps ...
TCGGCATTCAGCTCGGCGATGCGGGCGTCATCGCAAGCGAGCAGGCTGAGATGCGCCCCGACGATGCCGAGGTGCTCCAGAGCCGCCCCGCAGGCCCGCTCCGCCAACGCCGCCAATCCCGCCGCCGTCCAGCGGTCGTCTTCGATGACGAGATCAACGTTCATGTTCTTTGGTCCGGAAATACCTCGGGCCCTCTCGGCGGTATCGACAAGCGAAACCGCCTGTCAGGTTACCGAAAGGGCACCGCCCCTTCGTCCAGGATCCGGAGGGCGGAGCCCCCCGGCGGGTCGCCCGCCCCCTCCTTTGACAGGATCCGAAAGCGGCTTGAGCGCGGGGCGAAAGACCTACTTGGCGGGATCGGCCCCATCGTAGGCGTCGATGATCTTGGCCACCAGCGGATGGCGCACCACGTCCTTCGAGGTGAAGTAGTTGAACGAGATGTCACCGATCCCCTTCAAGAGCTTCTCGGCGTCGTGCAGGCCTGAGAACACCCCGCGCGGCAGATCGACCTGCGACCGGTCGCCGGTGATGACCATGCGCGAGCCCTCGCCGAGCCGGGTGAGAAACATCTTCATCTGCATCGTCGTGGCGTTCTGCGCCTCGTCGAGCACGACGAAGGCCCGCGACAGCGTGCGGCCGCGCATGAACGCCAAGGGCGCGATCTCGATGCGCTTTTCCTCGATCAGTTTCGCCACCTGCTTGCCCGGCAGGAAATCCCCCAGCGCGTCGTAAAGCGGCTGCATGTAGGGGTCGACCTTGTCCTTCATGTCGCCCGGCAGGTAGCCGAGCTTCTCGCCTGCTTCGACCGCGGGGCGCGACAGGATGATCCGATCGACATGACCACCGATGAACATGTTCACACCGACCGCGACCGCAAGATAGGTCTTGCCGGTGCCGGCGGGGCCGATGCCGAAGGCAAGCTCCTTTTCAAACAGGGCGCGCACGTAGGCCGATTGCGCCTCGGTGCGCGGCACGACCAGTTTCTTGCGGGTCTTGATCTCGATCTTGCCGGCCTTGAACAGCTCCATCTGGTCGCCCGCAGGGGTCTGCTCGTCGGCGCCGCCGCCAGAGCCACCAAGGCGGATCTCGCCGTCGATATCGCCCGCTTCGATCGCGCGCCCGGTCTCGAGCCGTTGGTAGAGCGCCTGCAACACGGCCTGTGTCTGGGCGCGCGCCAGCGAGTCGCCGTGGACCCTGATCTGGTTGCCGCGGCGCAGGATCTGCACCTCGAGCTGGTGCTCGATCTGGGCAAGGTTGCGGTCGAACTGACCACAAAGGTCAATCAGCAGCCGGTTGTCGGGAAACTCGAGGAGTGTTTCGTTGCTGTCTTCGGTTTTCGGCGGGGTGCTCAACGCATCGATGCCCAAGTTTTGCTCCGTGATATGACTGCCCGTAGCCGGATGGTGCACAGGGCGCCCGGAACACGCAAGACAGAGGGGGCAGATTTCACGGGATTGATACAAAAATGGCCACGGGCGCAGCGCCCGTGGCCAATAGCAATGCGTTCGACGACGGGCCCGTCAGGGCAGGAAGTCCGGGAAATCGCCAGACACCTGCGGATTGCCGATCACCGAGCCCGGCGGGATCTGGGTGGTGCAGACCGGCAGGCCGGTGCGCGGATCGGACCGGGTCGAGGCATAGCCCTCGACGCCCTCGTCCATGATCCAGGCCGCGCAGCCGTCCGGCGTGATCGCCACGGCGGCGACCCCGTCGCGCGGACCCGGGCCGTCACCCCAGCCGCTGTCCTTGTTCTGGGCGAGCAGTTTCGGTGCGCCGCCGTTGTAGGCGGTGGATTGGCAACCGGCCACAATGAGCGGCGCGACAAGCGCGATGAGGGCGAGTTTCTGGATCATTCCGGGTACCTGTAGCAGACGATTTCGACACGACGGTTTTTCTGCATGTTCGCGGCCGTATTGTTGGGCGCGATCGGCTTGGTTTCGCCGTAACCCGCCACCCGGTCGACCACGGCGCCGGACGCGCGGGCCACCTGGGCCACGGCGTTGGCGCGGTTCTGCGACAGCCGCTGGTTGTAAGTCGCCGCGGCGCGGCTGTCTGTATGGCCATAGATCGCGTAGGCGAAGGCACCGGCGGAGGCGAAGAACTGCTGCAGCCAGGTGCGGCCCGAGGCGGTGAGGTTGGCGCTGTCGGTGGCGAACAACACGTCCGCGTTCGGCACCGCGCAGGTATTGCGTTCGAGGCACATGTGCTGGCCGGTCTTGGGGTCGCGGCGCGGCGTCATGTAGCCTTCAAGCCCGCCATCGGCCCACCAGTGCATACAGCCGTCCGGGTCGACCCAGAGGCCCCAGTTGACCTTGCCCGTGACCGTGACCGTCTGCTGCGCCTCGGCCGGCGTCGGCAGGGTGGTTCCGGCAGCGAGGGCCAGCACGGCCGCGACGGCGCCCGTCCTGAGCCAGGAAATTGTCCGGATTAACACGCTTCATCCCCCGATGAGCCGCGAGACTCCGCGGCGTAGCAATTATGGCGGCGACGTTAGAAGAAGCCCCTCAACCTGTAAATGTTTAGATAGTGCAAATCCGCCTATGAGGCGAACAAACGACGTCCACCGGCAGAAATGCTGTGGATATGCTATGGATAACCCGGAAATATCTGAAACAAGGCCCCTTTACAGGTGCGAATCAGGCAAGCTTTCCAGAGAGCGAGTTGGGGCCTGCGGCGGTGATTCTCACGCGCGAAAGTTCGCCTTGGACAATTCCGGCCCCTTCGACATGCACCGCGTGCAGGTGGTCCGACTTGCCCGCCATCTGGCCCGGCATCCGCCCGGGTTTCTCGAACAGAACCCCCACCTCGCGCCCGACCATCGCCGCCATCACGTCCGCGGCTTGCGTGTTGATCAGCGCCTGGAGGCGCGCGAGCCGGTCGGCGGCGGCGGCCGGGTCGACCTGCGGCCGTTCGGCCGCGGGCGTGCCGGGCCGGGGAGAATACTTGAACGAGTAGGCCTGGCCGTAGTGAACGGCGCGGATCAGGCCCATGGTGTCCTCGAAGTCCGCCTCGGTCTCTTCCGGGAAGCCGGTGATGAAATCTCCCGAGATCAGGATGTCGGGCCGGGCCGCGCGAATCCGTTCAATCAGCCGCAGATACTGCTCGGCCGTATGGCCCCGATTCATCCGTTTCAGGATCCGGTCGGAGCCCGATTGCACCGGCAGATGCAGGTAGGGCATGAGCTTGTCGACCTCGCCGTGGGCGGCGATCAGGTCGTGCGACATGTCGTTCGGATGCGAGGTGGTGAACCGGATGCGGGCGAGCCCGTCGATCTTCGCGAGTCCGCGGATCAACCGGGCGAGCGACCAGTCGCCGCCACCGAGATCGTCAGGGCCGGCCCCGTGGTAGGCGTTGACGTTCTGGCCCAGGAGGGTGATCTCGCGCACCCCGCGCTCGACGAGGTCGCGCGCCTCGGCGAGAATGCGCGCCGCCGGCCGCGATACCTCGGCGCCGCGCGTATAGGGCACGACGCAAAAGGCGCAGAATTTGTCACAGCCTTCCTGCACGGTCAGAAAGGCGGTGGGGCCATGTTTGGCCTTCGGGCGGTCCCTCAGCTCGTCGAACTTGTCCTCGGCCGGAAACTCGGTGTCGACCAGCTTCTCGCCCTGCCCCGCTTGCGCGACCATCTGCGGAAGACGGTGGTAGGTCTGCGGGCCGACAACGAGGTCGACCATCGGCTGGCGGGCGATGATCTCCGCACCTTCGGCCTGGGCGACGCAGCCAGCCACGCCGATCTTGAGCTCCGGTTTCGCCGCCTTCAGCACCTTGTAGCGGCCAAGCTCGGAATAGACCTTCTCGGCCGCCTTTTCGCGGATGTGGCAGGTGTTGAGCAGGATCATGTCGGCGTCGTCGGGCGTGTCGGTTTCGACATAGCCCTCGCCGCCCAGCGCCTCGGCCATGCGCTCGCTGTCGTAGACGTTCATCTGGCAGCCATAGGTGCGGATGAAGAGTTTCTTCGTTTCGGCCATTGGCGTATTCCCGGAAAGATCAGGGCCCGGGTCTACCCGATCGCCCACCGCCCTGCAACGTCCGCGCGCTGGCGACCGCTTCGCTTGGCAACGGTTGCAATGGCGCGCGGGATGGGGGAGTCTGCGGCTGGGGCCTCATCGGGGCACAGAGGCAGAAATGCGCTACGGGTCACTAGAAAACTTCCTCGCCGAGGGCCGTGCGGCACTGGTCAAGGGGCCGGTGGCGATGATCTTTGTGGAGGACCTCGTCGAGGTCGAGAGCACGATCCGCTACCACCGCGACCTCGGGTTCGTACAGCTGGTGGTGTTCGCGCCCAGTGAAGTCGCCCTGGACGGCGAGGTTGAGGACAGGGTCCACCGGGTCGACTACAATGTGACGGCCGATGGCGGGTTTGACCGGGTCGTCAACGCCGTGATCGAGGCGGCGCCGGAGATCTGGCTCTACTATTGCTACAACGCCGAGTACCTCTTTTTCCCGTTCTGCGAGACCCGCAGCATCGGGGAAATGCTGGAGTTTCACGAAAGCGAGCGGCGCGGCGCGATGCTGGCTTACGTGGTCGATGCCTATGCAGGCGATCTCGAGCGGTTCCCGGACGCGGTCTGCCCCGATGCCGCCTGGATGGACAAGTCGGGCTATTACGCGCTCGGGCGTCCCGACCCCGCGACCGGGCAACCAAGGGAGCGCCAGCTCGATTTCTTCGGCGGCCTCAGGTGGCGGTTCGAGGAACATGTGCCGCCGGACCGGCGCAAGATCGACCGGATCGCACTGTTCCGGGCGAAGCCGGGGCTGCAGCTCCGGGCCGACCACACGTTTTCGGATGAGGAATACAACACCTACGCCTGTCCCTGGCACCACAACCTGACCGCCGCCATCGTGAGCTTCCGCACCGCGAAGGCTTTGAAGAGCAACCCCGGCTCGAAATACGACATCCGCACCTTTCGCTGGCACAACTCGGTGCCGGTGGACTGGACCTCGCAACAGCTGCTCGACCTCGGGCTGATCGAGCCCGGGCAGTGGTTCTGAGGGGTCCGGTGACAGGTGGGCGAAGACTGCTCGACGGGTGGGCGACGGGTGGGCGAACTCGGACGGGGGGTCAAGTTGTTGATATATTTGATGTTAGCGCTAAATGGGCAACACCGGGCGAACTGGTTTTCGACTGCGCACCGGGACTATTATGTCGAGCTAGCGACAATTCGACAGGAAGGCCATCGCTCGGGTGCTACCGAGCAGGGGCACGTGGAAGATGGGCATGCGATATGTTCCAGATCCTTTGTTCGCCATTTCCTGCTCCCAAACACTGAGAAACATCGACTCAGAGAGGATCGTTGCCATCTCCGCGAAATCGCCGAGCGGGACGGTTGCGACGCCGGGTTGGAGGCGTGCGTCCACTTCCAATGGCTTCATGTCGTCTGCGAAGACCACCAAAGGAAGGGCGCTTTTGCCGTCAAGACTCCCGCTACGATCAAGGAGGATCAGGTCGAGCCGGGCACCGTCCCGACGCGCGAAAATCAGATCAAAAGTCTGAATTCGGGCGGTCGCAGTGCACTTGCTGCTGTCGAGTTGCCAAGCCGCCCCGAAGTGCTCCATCAACCCTGAAAGCGTGATGCATCGCGTCATCGGCTCCGGGGCTTCGTTCCACCAACGCCCGTAGCGACGGAAAAACGCGTTCGGCAGGGCGCCCGTGATCTCGAGCGTACCGCGCGATACGTCGGGATTGATCGAATTCCTGCACGTGATATCGATCTCAGTCCCCGACGACGTTCGCCGAAAATCGTCGAAGTCGCACCATTCTTCGCCTTCGCCGTAGGACCGCAGTTGACCGGCGAAAAGGAGCTGCAAGCGATCCTCGACCCGGATTGGATGGCCTGAAGGGGCTGGTTCTGCCCTATCCAGGTACAGAGGGTTGGCAATCTGATCCAGGTATTGCTGACACGCTTATGGGGAATACCCCCAGACGCCTTTTAGGTCTTCAGGTACGTTGAATGACGCGGCTGTTGCCCCGGTGAGACTGCCCAAGATTACCAAGACTACCAATACAGCATTCGCGATTCGCATATTGCATCCCTTGGTCAGGTCGGTCCGACACAAATGCCAGCAACGCTAGCAGTCCATAGGGTCCGACGATTTGATCCACCTCGACAGCAACGTCCAGAGGCAAAAGGGACCGGCTCCGGCGGTACACTCCCTGAAAGCCCCTTTTCCGTGCCCTCGGGGTTCACAAACCGGCGCGCGGCTCCTATTTGAGTCCGGATCCAGCGCAAGCACCCGCACTAGGCGGCCTTGCCCCATTCACCTTCCCAAAAAACGAGACAGACATGACCCAGGCCAAAGAGGGCGATACCGTCCGCATTTCCTACACCGGCACGCTCACCGACGGCACGGTGTTCGATACATCCGAAGGGCGCGACCCGCTCGAGTTTACCATCGGCACGGGCCAGATCATCCCCGGGCTCGACCAGGCGATGCCCGGCATGGCAGTCGGCGACAAGAAGCGCGTCGAGATCGGGGTGATGGACGCCTACGGGCCCAGCGATTCCGACCGGGTGCTCGAAGTGCCGGTCGACGAACTGCCCGCCGACATCCCGCGCGAGGTCGGGATCACGCTGGCGATGCAGGGCCCGGACGGCGCGCAGGTGCCGGTGCGGGTGGTCGCGGTGTCCGACACCAAGATGACCCTCGATGCGAACCATCCGCTCGCGGGCCAGGATCTGGTGTTCGACGTCGAACTGGTGTCGATCGGCTGATGCTTGGTGCGGGGGACGCCGGCGCGCGCCGGCGTGTTACGGGACCCGCGCGGTCCCGTGCCCCCGGCTCCACCCGCAAAGAACAAAGCCGCGCTCCCGGGCGCGGCTTCCAGAACGGTACCGGGACCGCTGTCAGGTTCGCTTCAGGCGGATCACCACGTCGATCTTGGAAATCTCGGTCCCGTCCGGGGGCGCGGGCAGGTTCGATACGATGACCTCATGCGCCGGGGTGTCGTGGCCGGCGTCGGCCAGCTGGCCAGTGTCTTCCCAGTAGAAATGCGCGTGGTTCGACGTGTCGGTGTCGAAATAGCTGCGGGCGCCGTTGACGGTGATCTCGCGCAGGAGCCCGGCCTCGGAAAATGCCTTGAGCGTGTTGTAGACCGTCGCCAGCGCCACGCGTTCGCCACTTTCGCGCACTGCGTCGTACAGGCTCTCGGCGGTGACATGGCGATGATGGCCGTCGCCGATCAGGAGATTGGCCAGAAGAACCCGCTGCCGGGTCGGCCGTACCTCGGCCGCCGCCAGCCAGCCGGCGCCGGGCTGCTTGTCGTCGGTTCGGGTCCTGTCGGTATCGGTCATGTCGCTCCCGGTCATTGCCATCGCTGAACACGTCACTGGCAGCCAAAGATAGCCACAGGGGTCGGTTTTTTCAATTGTTTTCCCGGGTGGCACCCGGCCATGCCGCCCTTGTCTCCCGGCACGCGCCGGTGATAACGTCCGTAAAACCCGATCACGAAAGGCTGAAGCGACGCAGATGGCAGACTATCCCACGAGTTTCACCAAGGAAGACCTGCTCAAATGCGCGGCCGGCGAGCTGTTCGGCGAGGGCAATGCCCAGCTTCCCGCGCCGCCGATGCTGATGATGGACCGGATCACCGAGATCTCGGGCGACGCCGGCAAGCACGGCAAGGGCCATGTGGTCGCGGAATTCGATATCACCCCCGATCTGTGGTTCTTCGACTGCCACTTTCCCGGCAACCCGATCATGCCCGGCTGCCTCGGGCTTGACGGGCTCTGGCAGCTCACCGGGTTCAACCTCGGCTGGCGCGGCTGGCTCGGGCGCGGCTATGCGCTCGGTGTCGGCGAGGTGAAGCTCAAGGGCATGGTGCGGCCCGACCGCAAGATGCTGACCTACTACGTCGATTTCACCAAGGCGGTGCAGTCGCGCCGGCTGACCATGGGCGTGGCCGACGGGATCGTCGAAGCCGATGGCGAGGTGATCTACGAAGTGAAGGACATGAAGGTCGCGCTGAGCGAGGGCTGAGCGCGCACCCCTGCGGGGCCACTCCGGTCGGCAAGGTTGCCTCTTTCAAGCCTGCCGGGCGGTCCGTGTGTTTGCGAGTACGAGCAGCAGAGCGATAGCAAGAAACGGGCTGAGAAAGATCGAGACCAGCAGCCACGCAAAGGCGCTCCTTCCCCGCCGCGACGCCATCTGCGCCGGGACGACGAAAACCAGCCAGATGTAAAAGCCGAGCACCAGAAGGCCAAACAGACCAGCGATGGGGTCCATGGGGCGCATCCCTTTTTCGACTGCTATCCGCGATACGGGTACCGGTTTTTTGGGGCAGGACTTTGGCGATCGCAGACCATTTTCGCAGAAAGGAATCCGAACCGCTGCCTGCTAGCCTGCGCGCCTGCGCCGCCGTGCAATTCTGCGCAGGCTTCTGCTAGGGTCTCGGATATAGGAGCCGACAGCAGGCGCACGACCTGCGGCGACCAACTTCAGCGCCCCGGGGGACCGCATGGCAGACACATCGAACCACAAGATCAAGAACAAGACCTATGAGGCCGAATTGGGCCGGCTGCAAATCGAGTTGGTGAAGATGCAGGAATGGGTCAAGGCCACCGGCTACAGGATGGTCGTGATCTTCGAGGGCCGCGACGCCGCCGGCAAAGGCGGCACGATCAGCCGGATCACCGCGGCGATGAACCCGCGGATCTGCGACGTCGTCGCCCTGCCCGCGCCGACCGAACGCGAAAAGACCCAGTGGTATTTTCAGCGCTACGTCGAACGGCTGCCGGCCGCGGGCGAAATGGTGATCTTCGACCGCTCGTGGTACAACCGCGCCGGGGTCGAAAGGGTCATGGGGTTTTGCACCGAGGAGGAATACCAGGAGTTTCTGCGCTCCTGCCCGGAGTTCGAACGCATGCTGGTGCGCTCCGGCATTCACCTCGTCAAATACTGGTTCTCGGTGTCTGACGAGGAGCAGGAACGGCGGTTCCAGAAGCGGCTGACCGACCCCACCAAGCGGTGGAAGCTCTCGCCGATGGATCTCGAAAGCCGCAAGCGCTGGGTCGAGTATTCCCACGCCAAGGACGAGATGTTCGCGCATACCGACATCAAGCAGGCGCCCTGGTACGTGGTGAATAGCGACATCAAGAAACACGCGCGGCTCGATTGCATCAGCCATCTGCTGAGCCAGGTGCCCTACGAGGACGTCACCCCCGCCGAGATCGTGCTGGACGAGCGCCCGCCGCAAAAGGGCTACGTCCGCCCGCCGCTGGGCGACCAGAATTTCGTGCCGGAGATCCACAAGGATTTTCTGTGACGGGTTGAGAGCGGACAAGCCGACCCCGGTTCAGCCGCACCCGACCCGCAGTCAACCTCCGGCTGCGAACCAGGTGCGAATGGCCTCGTCATGGACTTCGATGGCGGATTGCCAAGCTTTCATTTCTGCGGCGAAAGCCTCGTCGGTCAGGGCGCCCAGCGCCTTGGCGCCTTCCTTGCTCAGACTGGTCTGCACGTAGGCAACATGTGCGATTGATCCAGTCTCGTCTCCGATGACCGTGACATCAACAACCGCAGCGGTCTTGCCGGGCGCGACCCGCAGGTATTGAGCCCTGCCGGCGGCCTCATCATAGGTGACGGTCACGAAAGTGCTGCCACCATGGGCGAATACATCGCCGGGGTTGAACCCGTCGCCGCGCAAGAGGTCCGGGTCCCAGCCGACGTCGCCAAGCCAGAGCCGCTCACCCTCCGCCGTGAACAGCCGGATCGCCTGCTCGGGCGGGTAGGCGAGTGCAACCGTGCCGGTGCGCCTGACGTGGACCGCTTCATTTGCCGGCGCCTGTGCGGTGCCATGCGGTGCCGACCCGTGGCCGCTGGTCTCCGCGGCCGCGAATGAGGGGACGATGAGGGCTGCGGCGAGCGCGTTTCCAAGCAATGGTCTGAACATGACGGATGTCCTTTCGGTGGTTCGACTCACGGGGTACTAGAATGGTACCATGGTACCAGACCTGCTCGATATGTCGAGACCGAAAGAGACAACCGCTGCGCGGTCGCGTGTCACTCCTCCCAGAGCATGTGGCTGTCGTCCGCTGTCAGATCGAGCCCGTAGATCAATCTCAACTGCGCGATGATTTCCAGCGTTTCCGGGCCGAAAGGCGATTTGCCTTCGAAGCTGTGCAACACGATCCCCTCAATGAGATCGCCCAGTCCGATGCCATGCTTGGCCGCTAGCGCTTTGAGCACCTGGAGCACATGCTTCTCGAGCCGCACGCCCGTCTGCACGCGTTCGACCTTTTTCGCCTGACCGGTCACATCACCCTCCCTTGGTGTTTGCGCTGCATGTTCGGTACCTCCCAATCGCGCGGCAAACAACGGGGATTGAGACGATTAGGGGATCTCGCCCCACCCCATTCATCTTGCCCGCCTCGCCCCGCTGCCCTACACACATGGACGAAATCGAAAGGGAGAGCAGAATGCGTCGCGTCGTCATCACCGGGCTCGGGATCGTCTCGCCGATCGGCAACAATGCCGAGGAGGTGCTGGCGAGCCTGAAGGCCGGGAAATCCGGGATCACTGCGAACGACGCCATGAAGGAGCATGGGTTTCGCTCCCAAGTGGCTGGCGATCTCGATATCGACATCAAGGCGCATGTCGACAAGCGGGCGCTGCGGTTCATGGGGCCAGGCGCGGCTTACGCCCATATCTCGTTGGGCCAGGCGATTGCCGACGCGGGGCTCACCGAGGATCAGGTGTCGAACCCGCGCACCGGGGTGATCGCGGGCTCGGGCGGGCCGTCGACCAGCGCGATGTTCACCGCGCACCAGTCGGTGCTCAAGACCGGCACCACCAAGCGCGTCGGCCCATTCGCGGTGCCGAAATGCATGTCGTCGACGATCAGCGCCAACCTCGCCACGGCGTACAAGATCAAGGGCATGAGCTATTCGATCACCTCGGCCTGTTCGACCAGCCTGCACAATATCGGTGCCGCCTCTGAACAGATCATGATGGGCAAGCAGGACGTGATGTTTGCCGGTGGCGGCGAGGAGCTCGACTGGACGCTCAGCTGCCTGTTCGACGCGATGGGCGCGATGAGCTCGAAATACAACGACACGCCGGAGCGCGCGAGCCGCGCTTTCGACGCCGATCGCGACGGCTTCGTCATCGCCGGCGGCGGCGCGATGCTGGTGCTTGAAAGCCTCGAACACGCGCAAGGAAGGGGCGCGAAAATCTATGCCGAGGTCACCGGCTTCGCCGCCACCTCGGACGGTCAGGACATGGTCGTGCCCTCTGGCGAAGGCGGCGAGCGGGCGATGCGGTTGGCGCTGGAGACGCTGCCCGAGGGCCGCAAGGTCTCCTATATCAACGCCCACGGCACCTCGACCCCGGTCGGCGACGTCGGTGAGGTGGAAGCGGTGCGCCGGGTGTTCGGGACAGGCAGCACGCCGCCGATCAGCTCGACGAAGTCGATGACCGGCCACAGCCAGGGCGCGACCGGGGCGCAGGAGGCCGTCTATTGCCTGCTGATGCTGGAGAACGACTTCATCGCGCCCTCGATCAACGTCGAAACACTCGATCCGGGGATCAACGATGGCGAGATCGCCACGGCGCTGGTCGAGAACGCGCGCCTCGACTCGGTGATGACCAATTCCTTCGGCTTCGGCGGCACCAACGGCTCGATGGTGCTGAGCAAATTCACCGGATGAGTGACAGGGGAGTAAGATCATGGCGGATCTGATGAAGGGCAAACGTGCGCTGGTGATGGGCGTGGCCAATGAACGCTCGATTGCCTGGGGCATCGCCAAGGGGCTGGCCGCCGAGGGCGCGGAGCTGGCGTTTTCCTATCAGGGCGACGCGTTCGGCAAACGGGTGGAGCCGCTGGCGGCGTCGCTCGGCTCGGAGATCCTCGTCGACATGGACGTGACCGACGATGCGGCTCTGGACGCCGGCTTCGACGCGCTCTGGCAGCACTGGGACAGGATCGACGTGCTCGTGCACGCCATCGCCTTTTCCGACAAGGCGGAACTCACCGGGCGCTTTGTCGATACCTCGCGCGACAACTTCAAGACCTCGCTCGACATCTCGTGCTACAGCTTCATCGAGGTCGCCCGCCGGTGCGCGCCGAAGATGACCGAGGGCGGCACGATGCTCACGCTGACCTATGGTGGGTCGAACCGGGTGACGCCGTTCTACAACGTGATGGGCGTGGCCAAGGCGGCGCTGGAGGCATCGGTGCGCTACCTCGCCAACGATCTCGGCCCCGCCGGCATCCGGGTGAACGCGATCAGCCCCGGGCCGATGAAGACCCTCGCGGGCGCGGCGATCGGCGGGGCGCGCAAGACCTACCGGCATACCGAGGCCAACGCGCCCCTGCGCCACAACGCGACGCTCGAGGCGGTTGGTGGCACGGCCGTCTACCTCGCGTCGGACTACGGGGCGTGCACCACCGGCGAGATCATCAGGGTGGATTCGGGCTTCCACGTGCTGGGGATGCCGCAGTCGGAGAACCTCTGAGGAGAACGGGGGGGGACGCGGTTTCGAAACCGCGTGGGAAAGCCTTTCGAAAGGCTTTCGCCGCGCCTCACCGTCGCCGCGCCTGAACCCCCATCCACAACACGAAACCGCCGACCACGAAAAGCGACGCAGGGACGAGGAATCCTTGAGCCAACGCCTCGGTATCGGCGCCCGCGGTGAGAAGGTCGAGCGCGCCGATGAACGCGATGCCGCCCAGCAAGATGAGTGCCGCGCCGATGATGAAGGCGATGATCCGGCCCATGCTGCATTCTCCATTTCACTGAAACCCGGGCACGCCGCCCCGGGGCTGACGCGCCATTTCATCTGGGGACAAGATACTCAAGGGGCTCCGGGGGGCAAGGCCCCCCGGTGGGTCGGCCGCGAAGCGGCCGAAACCTCTACGCCCCGCCCGTGCCACGAACCCGGGCGCGCGCCTGCTCCCATCGGTCGAGGTGATCGGCCTCGTCGCCGTAGTCCATGAACTCGGCGTAGCGGGGGGGGCCGCCGGGCCAGCGGCGCGCGTGCTTGATCGGGCACCAGTAGGCCTCGGTGCGCGATGCGACCTCGCGCACATATCCGATGACCCCGTTGCAATAGCCGCAATAGGCGCAGTTGAACTTGTCCAGCGCATTGAGATAGCCGAGGTGATGGCGGTCGATCACCACGAAATCGCGGCGGCGAACCCGGGGGATGCCGTACGCCGGAAAGCAGATCCACTGGTAGAGCGTGACCCAGAAATCGACGAGGGCGATGGGGACGATCAGCGAATAGATCACCGGCGCCGTGGCCACGTCGCGCAGCCGGATGGCGCGGACGTAGTCGAGGAAGTTTTCGCGGGCGGCCCGGTGGCGGGCCAGGACTTCCGCCTCGAACACGATGCGCCCGCGCACCAGCCGCCCGCCGAGCGCGTCCCGCCTTGTCGCAATCTCCGCCTCCAGCTCGGCCTCGATCTCGCGCGCGCGGCGGGCCAGGTCCTGTAGTGTCGTCGTCATCGCTGCCTCCGTTCACCAATTCGCCACATTCTCGCCCGGTTTTCGGCATCTTGCGAACGGAAACAGTCTTTTTATGCCTCTTTCCTTGTCGAAATGCCACTAGTTTTGCACATTCCGAACACGGGCCGCGCGTGATTCTCTCCAAGATCATCTCTCCGCGCGGCCCCCTGTGAAATTTCAGGGGCCTCATGACCTTTTTAGTGTTGTCCATTCTCCTCGTCGCGGCCACCCTCTGGGTGGCGCGTCCGGTTCTGGCTGGGGGCGGCCTGCGGCTCACCTTCGAAAATGTCGACGGGCGCGGCGTGCTCGGCACCTTCGCCGCGGTATCGGCCGCGGCCCTCGTGCTCGGGCTCGAATTCGCCGTCGGCCTGCTGGTCGCGGCGCTCGTCAAGTCGGCCGGGCACCTGGTCGGCCACAGGCTGGTCGGCGATGAGGCCGCGGATTTCCGGCTGGTGCCGTTTCCCGGTGGACCCGAAGCCGCGGGCACGGCGCCGCGCGACGATCTGGGCGCATTCTTCATCCTCTTGATGGGCCCCGGGCTGGGGCTCGCGCCGATGGTCGCCGCTTTCGCACTTGGCCATGTGTTCGCCGAGAGCGCGCCGGGCCTCGCCGAGGCCTTCCGCGCCTATGCCCTTGCTGCCGGCGCGCTCAACTTTGTGTCGCTCCTGCCGCTCTGGCCGCTGGCCGGTGGGCGTCTGGTGCAGCTCATCATCGAAGCCCGGTTTGAGCGGGTCTCGGGGCTGGCCGCCGCGGCGCTGGCGGCGATGTTCGTCGGTATGTCGCTCACCATGCAGTCGCTGATGCTGTTCCTGATCGGCCTCGTGGCTGCCCTGGCGCTGATCGTCCGGCCGCCACAGAGCACGCCGCGCCCCTGTCTCACCCGGACCGAGACCCGGATTGGCTTCCTCGCCTATTTCGCGACACTTGCAGCCTATTTCACCGCCGGGTGGTGGGTGTTGACGCTGCTGCCGCCAACCCTCTGAGGTTATCTGTTTTCCGCATTGGCTGATGCCTTCCCGCGCGCCGGGGCGGCTCATTGTTTTCTGGGCGAGCTTCATCGCACCGGAGCCGAAACGGTGCGACCGTTACAATCCCGAACCGGCATTTTGCGATGCGCCGGGCAGGAAACACCGGACCAGGCGCCGTGTCCCACGCCTTGCCCGAACGTGCCCCGCCCGACGCCGAGACACGCCTTTGGAAGTGTCTTGCGGTTAGACGTCCGCCTTGGAGCCCGTGCCCGCCGCCCGGGACCGATCCTTGCGGTCCTGCGCGAGATCGAGGCCGAACGGCTTTGTCTCGTCGGCGGCCTCCTCGACAGATCCCATGACGGACCGGTGCATGGGGGGACCGCTCCAAACGCCATCGTCGGCGCGCCCGAGCGGCGCGCGCGCTGGGGCGGGCGGGCGCTTTGTTCGCGCTCGGGCGGAACGTGCCGAGGCCTTGGCGCGCGCTGGGGAGCGACACCATTTTGGGCGAGCGGATGAGGCCCCGGGCCCTGCTGGCAGACCGGCTCGCCGCGCCTGGTGTCCTGCCCCGGTTCGGGCAAAGAGGTGTTCGCGAAAGACCTCTGGCGGGGGGCCGGGTCGCCGGGCGCGGGGCCAACGCCGCGATGACGGGCGCCAAGTTCCGCACCGAACCGGTGCGGGCGACACTGTGCCGGATCTTCGCCGTGCGGGCCCGGCCGGTACAGGGCCGGATCCAGGTCGCCGACCGAACCCTACCCCTGGGTCCGGACGCAGCCCAATGCCGGTTGCCCGGGTTGGGTGAAGGACGCGTCGTCATGCCACATCCAAAACTCGAACGGGTCGCCCCAGAGGCTCGGGGCGTAGCGCGTACCGTCGTCGGCGAGGGTTTCGACCAGCATCACCGCGTTGTCCTCCCAGCTCACCACCGCCCATCTCACGACCGGACCGTTGATGAACACGACCTCCAGCCCGTAGACCGGTGCGTCACACGCGTAGGTGACGGGACCGAAGCTGATCTGGCCGCCGTTCCCGGCGGCGCCTGTGTAATGGGTCTTGAGTTCGAGAATGCGCTGGCCGTAGCTCGCGGTGATGCAAGCGGTAAGCTCCGACGCCTGCCCGCAGCCGTTGCGGCTGTCGATCCAGTGGCGCTGGCGGGCGGTCAATTCGGCTTGGCGGGCCTGGTTCATATCGGGGCCGGACCGGGCGGCGCCGTAGACCGCGGCAAGCTCGCGGTCGAGCACCGAGAGATCGGGGTCGGAGCAGATCACCCGTTCGACCTCGTGGCTGGCCTTCGCGCAATCGAACGAGGGGCCGGTCTGGGCGGCGGCGGGAGACGTGAGCAGGGCCGCGGCCATGGCGACGCGAAGCAGGGTGCGCATGAGAATTCCTTTGTGTGAACTCAAAGCAGGATGACCGCGAACGCCGCCCTGTCAATCGCCGGCCGGTTGACGGGAGCTCAAGAGGCCCGGCAACGGAACGCCTGCCGCCCCCGGGCTCAGCTGTCGTCTTCCAGCTCCTGCGCCCCGCTCCAGCCCTGCGCCCGCGCCCGGGCCATCGCGGTCTTCTGGAGCGCCATATAGCGCTCTTGCAGCTCTTGCGGCATCGCCCCGACGCGGAAGCCGTATTTCTCCCACTCGGCGTTGACCTTCTCCCACAACGCCTCGATCTGGTGCACCATCCAGCCTTCGCAGGTCTCGTCCTCGGGGATCAGCCCGAAGGCCCAGGCGTCGCGCACGATCTTGGCGGTGGGCGACATGCCACCGCCCTCGTCGTTGTGAATGCCGCCGTATCTGCGCGGATCGTTCATGATGTCCGGTTCCCCGTCGTTAATTTTGCGCGCTTCAATCCGATCACCGGTGCCTACTTTTCGGGTCGCGCTGGTTTCGCTTTGTTCGCGCAACCTGTTCCGAAAACCGGTGTCCACTTTTCGGGTCGCGCTGGTTTCGCTTTGTTCGCGCAACCTGTTCCGAAAACCGGTGTCCACTTTTCGGGTCGCGCCGGTTTCGCTTTGTTCGCGCAACCTGTTCCGAAAACCGGTGTCCACTTTTCGGGTCGCGCTCAAGCGGTCAGGCTCGCGAAAAGCGTGGGCAGTTTTTCGGGCAGCCGGTTCACGTGGTCGACGATCGTGTAATTGCCCGCGCCGAAGATGCGTTTGACGTAGGCGTCGGCGTTCGGATCGAGGGTCAGACAATAGGTGAAGACCCCTTTGGCGGCAAGCTCGTCCACCGCTTTGCGGGTGTCGTGGCGCAGGTGCTGGGGGTCGCGCTCGTCGATGTCGGCGGGCGCGCCGTCGGTCACCAGGATGATGAGCTTGCGCCGTTCGGGCTGTTTCATGAGCCCTGCCCCGGCGTGGCGCAGCGCCGCCCCCATGCGGGTGGACAGCCCGCCCTTCATCCCGTCGAGCCGGGCCATTGCCTGTGCGTCGAAATGCTGGGCGAACTCTTTGAACTTGTAGTAATGCACGTCGTGGCGGCCGTCGGAGGCGAAGCCGTGCACGGCGAAGGGATCGCCGATGCCTTCGATGGCGGTGGCGACCAGCGTGGCCGCCTCGCGGGTGAGGTCCAGCACCGTCTTGTCGCTGCCCTCCATCGTGTCATTGGTGCTCTCGGAGAGGTCGAGCAGCACGGTCACGGCGAGGTCGCGGCTCTTGATGACATTGCGCATGGTGATGCGGGTGTCGGGCTGGTCGCCCATGCGGATCGCAATCATCGCGTCGACGGCGGCGTTGATGTCGATCTCGTCGCCGTCCTCCATGTTGCGCACCCGCTGGACCCCTGCCGGCGACAGGAGGTCGATGATCTGGCGGATCCGGTGGGCGACGGGCCTGTATTCGAGCAGGATGTCCTCGACGGCGCCCGGATCGCCCCGGGTCGCCCGGCGTTCGTAGACCGTGGCCCAGTCGGGCCGGTAGAGCTGCACCTGGTAGTCCCATTCATGGTAATGGTAAGGGGCCGAGATCGGCTCCTTGCCCCACATGTCGTTGTGCGAGACGGTGGCCTCGCCGGCATCCTCGTAAGGCATGAAAGTGTCCTTGCCGACCCAGATTTCCTGGGCGTCATCGCCGGCAAGCTCGACATCGACTTCATTGGCAAGCTCGATGGCGGAGACGTATTTGCGCACCTGGCGTTGCGAGGCGGGGATATATTCGGCGCCGTGGGCGTCCCAGTCGAACTCTTCGAATTCCCACACGAAGCGGTTGTCGTCGCGGTAGGGAATGCGGATCGCGTTGAGGATCCGCAGGGACGGCACGTCGCGGGTAGCGGCGAAGACATGGTAGAGTTCCATGCCGAGGTGCCAGGAAAACTGGTTGTCCGTCGAGCGGTCCGCGATCTCGGCATGGAACTTCGCGCCGAGCGCGTCGAGCTGGGCGTTGCCGGTGGTCGCACCCGGGTCGTTCAGGAGGTGGGCGAAGGCTTCCAACGCAACCATCGTGGGGTGTTCGGGCACCTTGTCCCAGCGCAGGGCCAGCAGGTTGCCCCAAAGCTTGGCAAGCCCGGGAAACGCCTGCGCAGCGTTGTATTCGACCCGGGCATCCTCGATCAGACCAATGAAGAACATCTGCGCCGGACTGAGCTGTTCGGCCGAGATGGCGGCGGTGGAATAGCAGATGTGGGCGGCGAGATGCGCCGTCATCGCCCGGTAGAGATCGTGGCCCCGGACGTCCGCGACATCATCCACGGCGTCGGGTAGGTGAAGCACATGGCCGTCGATGTAGGGGCGGAACCCCTCGTAGTCGGCGGCGGTCGGGCGCAGGAAGAAATCGCGCCCCCAGAGCGCGCGCAGGTAGAAATTGAGCTTGCGCTGGGTGTCGATGAACAGGGTGCCACGGCGCTCCTGCTGGAGCATCTTGCGCGAATCCGCGCTTTCGAGGGCGAAGTACTTGGTCAGGTTCGGCAGGTCGCGCCGGTAGGCGTCGGCGCCGAAATTGGCCCAGCGTCTGAGGCCCGACAGGGTGAGCTTGGAGAGCAGCTCGTCGGTGACGGTGAGCATGGGGCGCAGGCCACGGGCGGCCTTGGCGGAGAGCTGGTGGATGAGCTGGAGGTAGCCGCGCAGAAGCTCGGGGTCGCCAAGGCGGCGGGCCGCGGTCGGGAGCGCGGCGAACAGGCGCGCGATCACCTCGCCGGAAGTCATCGACGAGAGCTTCATCGCGGCGCCCACGCAATCGCGGATCACGTCCTCGCCGCATTCCCTGGCAACGGCGGGCATGTTCTCGAGGTAGGCGAGCACCAGGTCATGGCCACGGCCGAGGTTGCACAGGCCCTTGGCGCCCTCCATGAGGTCTGCGAGACCTTGCGCGCTCATCACCTTTGCCGCCTCGTGGAAGCTCGCCTCGACGGTGTCGAAATCCTCCGGGGCACGCGCGAAACAGGCGCGGTAGTCTTCGAGATCGACGGTCATTCCTTGCCTCCTGTCCCAGGGTCCTGTTCCGGGGTCACAAGGCGTTTCGAAACGCCTTGGTCACCGCGTTTCGAAACGCGGTCGCAAGCGGTTTTGAAACCGCTTCCCCCGCCCTCACACGAAGAATGTCTCGACCGCCGCCTGGAGCGTCTCGCGCATGTCGGGGTCGTCGGTGAGCGGGGTGACGAGGGTCATCAGGCAGGCCGATTTCGGGTCGACCCCCTCGGCGATCATCTGGCCGGCATAGACGATCAGCCGGGTCGAGATCCCCTCGTCGAGCCCGTGGCCCTTGAGATTGCGCGACCGATGCGCGATCTGGACGAGTTTGCCGGCGGTCTCGATGTCGACCCCCGCCTCCTTCGCGACGATCTCGGCCTCGATCTCGGCGCCCGGGTAGTCGAAATCGAGCGCGGCGAAACGCTGCTTGGTCGACTGCTTGAGGTCTTTCATCAGCGACTGGTAGCCGGGGTTGTAGGAGATCACGAGCTGGAAATCGGGATGCGCGTCGATGATCTCGCCGAGCTTGTCGAGTGGCAGCTGGCGGCGGTGATCGGTCAGCGGGTGGATCACCACGGTGGTGTCCTGGCGCGCCTCGACGATCTCGTCGAGATAGCAGATCGCGCCGATCCGCGCGGCCGTGGTGAGCGGACCGTCCTGCCACTTGGTGCCGTCCTTGTCGAGCAGGAAGCGGCCCACCAGGTCGGAGGCGGTCATGTCCTCGTTGGAGGCGACGGTGATGAGCGGGCGGCCGAGTTTCCAGGCCATGTATTCGACGAAGCGCGACTTGCCCGCGCCGGTCGGCCCTTTGAGCATCACCGGCATCCGGCGGGCATAGGCGGCCTCGTAGAGCGCGACTTCCGCGCCGGTTTCCTTGTAGAAGGGCTCGGCCTTCACCTTGAACTGGTCTGCGTCGTGCTTGGTCATGGTTGCCTCCCTGGGATGCCCCGGCCCAGAGGTCTCTGGGCCGGGGCGCGCTGTTCTCACACCGGCTTGCCGCGGTAGACAACCATTTCTGCGCCCTTCGACTGGGCGTAATTGTCGAAGCCCACGAGACGCACGTGGTTGTTCGGATGCGCCTTGTGGCAGGCCTCGGCCTCGCCGAGGATGCGGTCGACATCCGTCTCGCCGAACATCGGCAGCTTCCACATATACCAGTAGGAGCTCATCGCGTTTTCCGGCTCGGTGTGCTCGATGGCCGGGTTCCAGCCCTTCGACACGATGTATGCCACCTGTTTGCGGATCCGGGCGTCGTCCATCTCGGGCAGATAGGAGAAGGTTTCGAACTTGCGGCTGGTGACGTCGGAAAGCGACGACTTGTAGTCCTGCATGTCACTCATGGGTGTTTCCTTTCGGGTGTCTGGTCGCCGGCCCGGCGGGCATGCCGCCCGGGCCGGTGTATTGGGTGGTCGCATTTCCGGACGGATCGAAGCGGGGTCGGAAAACCATCCGGGGGAGTGTTTTCCCGCTGAGGCGGTTTCCAATTTTCCTGGAAATGTTCAGGCGAGATCAGCGGTGCTGCACGTCGAGCTTGTCGACGGTGTCGAACTCGAACTTGATCTCTTTCCAGGTCTCCATCGCGGTGCCGAGCTCGGGCGAGGACTTGGCAGCATTGGTGAGAATGTCCTTGCCTTCCTTCTCGAGCTCGCGGCCCTCGTTGCGGGCTTCGACGCAGGCTTCGAGCGCCACCCGGTTGGCCGCGGCGCCGGCCGCGTTGCCCCAGGGGTGGCCGAGCGTGCCGCCGCCGAACTGCAGCACCGAGTCGTCGCCGAAGATCGAGACAAGTGCCGGCATATGCCAGACATGGATGCCACCCGAGGCCACCGGGAACACACCCGGCATCGAGCCCCAGTCCTGGTCGAACATGATCCCGCGCGAGCGGTCTTCCTTGATGAAGCTGTCGCGCATGGTGTCGATCCAGCCGAGCGTCGCGGCGCGGTCGCCTTCGAGCTTGCCGACGACGGTGCCCGAATGCAGATGGTCGCCGCCCGAGAGCCGCAGCATCTTGGTCAGCACCCGGAAGTGGATGCCGTGGTTCGGGTTGCGGTCGATCACCGCGTGCATGGCGCGGTGAATGTGCAGGAGCATCCCGTTGTCGCGGCACCAGTTCGCAAGACCCGTGTTGGCGGTGAAGCCGGCGGTCAGGTAGTCGTGCATGATGATCGGCGCGCCAAGCTCCTTGGCGTATTCGGCGCGCTTGTACATCTCTTCGGGTGTCGGCGCGGTGACGTTGAGGTAGCTGCCCTTCTTCTCGCCGGTTTCGGCTTCGGCCTTCTGGATGGCTTCCATCACGTAGTCGTAGCGGTCGCGCCAGCGCATGAAGGGCTGCGAGTTGACGTTCTCGTCGTCCTTGGCGAAGTCGAGACCGCCGCGCAGCACCTCGTAGACCGCACGGCCGTAGTTCTTGGCCGAGAGGCCGAGCTTGGGCTTGATGGTGCAGCCGAGCATCGGCCGGCCGTACTTGTTCATCTTGTCGCGCTCGACCTGGATGCCGTTCGGCGGGCCGCCACAGGTCTTTACGTAGGCGATCGGAATGCGGATGTCTTCGAGGCGCAGGGCGCGCACCGCCTTGAAGCCAAAGACGTTGCCGACCAGCGAGGTGAGGATGTTCACCACCGAGCCCTCTTCGAACAGATCGATCGGGTAGGCGATGAAGGCGTAGAAGGCCTCGTCGTTGCCGGGCACGTCCTCGATCGCGTAGGCGCGGCCCTTGTAGTAGTCGAGATCGGTCAGGAGGTCGGTCCAGACCGTGGTCCAGGTACCGGTCGAGCTTTCGGCGGCAACCGCGGCGGCGGCTTCTTCGCGCGGCACGCCTTCCTGCGCGATGACCTTGAAGCAGGCCAGGAAATCGGTGTCGAGGGGCGTGTAGTCGGGCATCCAGTAGGTTTCCCGATAGTCCTTCACACCTGCGTTGTATGTCTTCGCCATGGCGGTTGTCTTCCTCCCTGAAAACGTTGGCCGTCACCCGCCTGGTGCAGCCTCGGGAGGAGTCGTAATTGACCACTGAATTAGATAACACTAAATAGTTTTTATAGCGAACATAAGGAAATGCTTATGGCCAAGGTGGTAGCGCCAACATTCCAGCAGATGCGGCTGTTCGAGGCCGTTGCCCGGCATGGGTCGATCACCCGGGCCGCCGAAGAGGTCAATTTGACGCAGCCTTCGGTGTCGATGCAGGTGCGCGCGCTGGAGGAGAAACTGGGCCAGCCGCTGACCGAGCAGATCGGCAAGCGCCTGCGGTTGACCCCCGCGGGCGAGGTGGCTGCCACCGCCAGCCGCGATATCCTCGCCCGGCTGGCCGAGATGACCTCGGCACTGGAAGACCTGTCGGGCGCGGTGGCGGGGCCGCTCAACGTCGCGGTCGTGACCACGGCGAAGTACTTCCTGCCGAAGCTCCTGGGCAATTTCAAAAGCCGCTACCCGAGGGTGCAGCCCCGGCTCATCATCGCCAACCGCGAGACGATGCTCGCCCGGATCGCCGACAACGCGGACGATCTCTACATCATGGGGCGCCCGCCGGAACGCGAGGCGGTGGACGCGGAGCCGTTCCTGGAAAACGTCATCGTCGTCGTCGCGCCGCCGGATCACCGGCTGGTCGGTCGGCGCCATGTGCCGTTGGGCCGGATCGCCGAAGAGGACGTGCTGAGGCGCGAGGAGGGCTCGGGCACCCGGCTCGCGGTGGACGATCTTTGCCGGGCTGCCGGCGTCAAGCTGGTCACGCATATGGAGTTCGACGATCTCGAGGCGATCAAGCAGGGGGTGATCTCCGGGCTCGGCCTCGCCTACCTGCCGCTGCATGCGGTGCGGCTGGAGCTTGCGGCCGGCGAACTGGCGATGCTCGACGTGGAGGGGTTTCCGCTCAGGCGCCGCTGGTATGCGCTGCACCGTCACGGCCGGCGGCTGTCGAACGCCGCGCAGGGTTTCCTCGACTATCTCCAGACCGAAAGCCAGGCCGCGCTTAACGCGGGCGCCGACGCGGGCGCCGACGCGGGCGAGACCGGGTGAGCCCCGGTAGTGTCCCTGTTCTCAGCCCGTTCTCAGCCCCGGTGTCCGTCCGCGCCGCCCGCGTGGCGGGCCATGTAGACCCGGCGCAGCGTGGTCCCGAGGATGAAGCCGAGCGCGACGCCGATCCCGTCGGCCAGGAGGTCGGCGAATTCGGCCGAGCGCCCGGTGAAGGGCTGGATGACCTCGATGGCGCCGCCGTAGAGCACGGCGAGCACACCGACCCAGGCCGCCACGCGCGGCCAGAGCGCCGCTGTCGGGAGAACCAGCACGAGGAAGGCGACGAGATGGGCGAGCTTGTCCCAATGAAAATCGCCGCGCGGCAGGTGCGGGGTCGGCGTGAGTGTCAGGATGCCGATCAGGACGGCGATGGCGAGGGTCGAGACAAGCCAGACCGTCCGGGCATGCCGGGCCAGACCTGACGTGGCCTTCGCCATGTATTCACTGCTTTCCACGTCGTCTCCAATCGGTCTCGCCGTCTGTCCGGCCAAGTCTATATGGCGATGCCGGTTACAGGTGCAACAAACAGCTCCGTGTGCATCGCGTGTTTCGGGCGCAGGCACCGCCCCCCGCCCCCGCGCATCTCACCGCGGGCAGGTTACCCGGGCGTTACCGCAAGCGTCGAAGACCCGCTGTGCGTCCCGCTGTGCGGGCGGATCGTGACACCGGGAGACCGCTGGTGTCGGTACGCTCTGCGACCGAATGCCGCCTGTCGCCGTTCACCGAGCGCACGGCCGGTGCAGTCCGCGCAGCGCGCGCGCCGGTCGCGCCCGGCTCATCTGCCGTCGCCGGGTTCAGTCGTTTCCAAACAGATCGCGTGTGAAGACCTTGTCGGCGACATCCGCGATGTCCGACGTCAACCGGTTGGCAAGGATCAGGTCGGCCTCGGTCTTGAAGGCACCCAGATCGCCGATCACCCGGGAGTGGAAGAAGTCGTCCGCTTCGAGAACCGGCTCATAGACGATCACCTCGATCCCCTTCGCCTTGATCCGTTTCATGATGCCCTGGATCGACGACTGGCGGAAATTGTCCGACCCGGCCTTCATCACCAGCCGGTAGATGCCGACGACCTTCGGCGCCCGCCGCACGACTTCGTCGGCGAGGAAGTCCTTGCGGGTGCGATTGGCGTCGACGATGGCGCGGATCAGGTTCTGTGGCACCTCCTGGTAATTCGCCAGAAGCTGCTTGGTGTCCTTGGGCAGGCAATAGCCACCATACCCGAAGGACGGGTTGTTGTAATGGGCGCCGATCCTCGGGTCGAGGCCGACCCCCTCGATGATCTGGCGTGTGTTCATGCCGCCGGCCATGGCATAGCTGTCGAGCTCGTTGAAGAAGGCCACCCGCATCGCGAGATAGGTGTTGGCAAAAAGCTTGATCGCTTCGGCCTCGTCGGCATCGGTGAACAGAAGCGCGATATCGTCCTCGATCGCGCCCTCGACCAGAAGCCCGGCGAAAGCCTCCGCCCGCGCGCTGCGTTCCCCGACGATGATGCGGCTCGGGTGCAGGTTGTCATAGAGCGCCCGGCCCTCGCGCAGAAATTCCGGGCTGAACAGGATCCGGTCGCTCCCCAGTTCGGCGCGCATGTGGTTCACGTAGCCGACCGGGATGGTCGATTTGATCACCACGACCGCATCCGGGGCGGCCTCGAGAACGATCCTGGTGACCGCATCGACCGAGGCGGTGTTGAAGAAGTTCTCGACCGGATCGTAATCCGTCGGCGTCGCCACGATGACGAAGGCCGCGCCGGTCACCGCCGCTTCCAGATCGGTGGTGGCGGTGAGGTCGAGCTTGCGGTTTGCCAGGTAGTCCTCGAGCTCGGCATCCTCGATCGGGCAAGTGCGCGCGTTGACCATCGCCACGCGTTCCGGCGTGATGTCGACGGCGACAACCGCGTGGTTCTGCGCGAGCAGCACGGCGTTCGACAGGCCCACATACCCCAGACCCACAACCGCGATTTTCATCTCAACTCTCCACCTGATGGTGCGCCCGCTTCCGGCGGGCTGCGCTACCAAGGCTGTATACGCAGGTTTCGGGTCCAGTGAAACGCATGAAAGCCCGCAAGGCGGCAAGGGTCTGTCGCGCGATTGGAAACGGTGCGGGCGCGGCCGGTGTTTGGCTCAGCTATCAAATAGCGACAGACATTGCGCGATCGCGAAATCGGTGTCGCGATAGGTCAGCCGACAGGTCGGGTGCGCGCTGAGGGCGTGCAGGAGCGGCGCGATCGACCGCGTGTTGCGCGATACCCGGCTGCCGGTCTGGATCAGCTCACGCAACGCCGCGTCGGGGGCGAGGGGCGTCAAGGCGTTGTCGCCGTCGGGCGCGTAACGCGGGAACACCAGCCCCGCGAGCCGCACGCCCGTGCCCACCGGTACCCGCGCCCTCGGGACGAACGCCCCCTGCCCGTCCCCCTCGGCGGCGATGACGGCGCGCACCTGCGGCAACTGCGATGCGCCGGGCTTCAGGTTCGGCCGCGTCGGGAAGGCGAGCAGCGCTTCGCCGGTGATGTCTATCGCCACGTGATCGTCCGCCGCCTGGGCCGCACCGGCCCCGAGCAGCAAGGTCGCGAGCGTCGACTTGCCGCTGCCGCTCGCCCCCGCGAAGACAAGCCCCGCCCCCTTCACCGACATGGCGCTGGCGTGCAGATGAGCCGACACCCGTTCCGGCCCGCAGAGCGCATCCATGATCTCGCGCAGCAGATGGAAGCGCGTCAGCTCGTACCCCGCCACGCCCCAGATCGGCGCGCCGTGGCGAAACACCCCGTAGCCTTCGTCCTCCTCGATCACGTCGAGCCGCACCGGGGCCTCACCGGCCGCGCCGGCAACCGTGGCCAATCCCATCGGGGCGAGCGCCCGGTCGAGGTCATCGACGAGGGCGGCATCCTCGCTGTGCAGGATCACCGCGCGGTCTCCGAGTGCCAGGCTCCGTGTGACACCGGCTTCCACCGGCCGGTGGGGAACCGCCATCGGAAACGGGCGCAGCGCGGTCAGGAACAGCCCGTCCGAGACCCACCGCGCCATCGTCCCCTCGACCGCGCCCCGCACGTCGCCCGCCGGCAGATCCAGCGCCGCCGCAATGGTCCCAACCGCCGCCTCGGCATCCGGCGTCGCGCGCAGATGATCGATCAGCATCGCGCCGAACGCGTTGGTCGCGACCATCGCGCCGCTCGCGCGGTTGTGCACGATGACCGTGTCGCCGAGCGGCAGGCTTTCGACCTGCGAGAGCGCTTCGGCGAGGTCCGCCGGGGTGGTATCGGCACGCTGCGGCATGTCAGGCAAGGCGGTCTGCCCGGGGGAGCGCGGCCGGCCGGGCGGCGCGCGGGCCGGGCGACGACATGGCTGCCGGAACTTGAGATGTTTCGTTGGCAAACACGGCGCGCGCTCCGAAATGGGTCCCGGACACATGCGGCGGCACGGTCTCGCCACCCGCGGTTCGGCATCGCCCGACCGGTGGGGGACCGGCGAACATTACCGGCATTCGTTCACTGTCTCAATGCACAGCCCGTTTGCGGACGGCAGATCGCTTTCGGGCCGCCTGCGCCCGGCGTTCGCCGGCGCGGCTTGTCAAAATGTGACACGCTTGTTGTTGCCACCGCCATTGCTCGAATTGCTACGGCCGGTACACTTCCAGTGAGTCGGATTTTTGCTGCAGAACCTTGCCCACTTCTCCGGCGACCAATAAGCCGAGGCTGCGCTGACCAGACCGTCAGCGGTAACGATGGTCGCAGTTGCGCCACCAAGAGCTGCGGAGTACTTGGCAAGCGCTGCCAGGACTTCGCGTCGCGAACAGGTCTCTTCCTGGGAATCGTCGTTTCGAGCGGCCATACTCACCTCGGCTTCTCCGCGAACAATGTCCGCCCGATCCCGCTACCGTTGAATCAGGTCGGGATTTCGACGGCCCCGCGATCTCTTTTGGACGTTTTCGGGTCGGCCCACCCCCAGTGTGCAGGCGCATGCCGTACCGAGGTTCGCCGATGCCTGACGTTTTGGGTATTCGCCATTCTTTCGCCGTTATTTGTTTGGATAAGGTCTTGCCGTTTCGGCGGTATTGTTTCCCGGGCGGAAATCCCGGTTTCGGAAACGGATTGAGCAGTGCATGGGCTATATGATGACACGGGAAGCGCCTTTGAGCGCCGGGCAGTTCGGGGTTTTGGGGACGGACAGACCGCGGGAGGACGAGATCGATCTTTTGGGCCTCGCGCGGGGTCTGTGGCGTGGCAAGCTTTGGATCGTGCTGACGACCCTGATCGCATTCGGCTGGGGGTGGTACCAGGCGAACGTAGCCGCGGTGCCGATGTACACCGCGCATGCGGTGGTGGCGATGGAGACGCGCGACGAGAACGTGCTCGATATCTCAGGCGTCGTGACCGGGCTTCCGGGGACGTTGGGCACGATCAACACGGAGTTGGGCGTGATGCGCTCGCGGGGGTTGATCGAGAAGCTGGTGGCGGAGCTCGATCTCGTGTCGGATCCGGAGTTCAACCCGCGCGCCCGGGCGACCGGCGAGATGGAAGGCGCGGTGCCCGGCGGTGCCGAAGAGACGCCGGCCGAGGAGACGCTCTCCGACACGGCGGCCGAAGCGGTTCCGACGCGACGGCAGATGGACGCGATGATCGACCGGGTTCTGTCGGGACTGCGGGTGCGGACCGAGCCGGAGAGCTACCTGTTCAACATCGCGGTGACGACGACGGACCCCGAGAAGTCGGCGCTGATCGCCAATACCCATGCGCGGCTCTACATCGAGGACCAGATCGAGGTGAAGTACCGGGCGACCGAACAGGCGACCGCGTGGCTGACCAACCGATTGGGCACGCTGCAGGCAGAGCTCGAGGCGGCGGAGAGCGAGGTCGAGGCCTTTGCCTCCGAGAACCGGATCATCCGGGCGGAAGAACTCCAGGCGCTGAACCTGCGTGTGGACGACGCGCGCGACCGGCTGACGGAGCTCCGGACCCGCGAGAGCATGCTCGCGGCCCGGCTGAGCGCGCTGGCCGCGGCCGCGGCCGTCGGCGACTGGACGGCGGCGGCGGACGCGGCGGGCGATGCCACGCTGGAGCGGCTGGTCGCCCAGGACGCGCCGGATGAAGAGATCGCGGCCCGGGTCGAGACGGTGCGGGCGCGCACCGAGGTGATGCAGGCGCGCGCCGGGAACCAGGCGGAGACGCTCGAAGGCTCGGTCGCGGTGCTCCGGCGCGACTACGCGCGCCAGTCCGACAACCTGGTGGCCTACCAGCAGCTCGAACGCGAGGTGATGGCGTCGCGCACGATCTACGAATACTTCCTCGGTCGGCTCAAGGAACTGTCGGCCCAGCAGGGCAATCTGCGCGCCGACAGCCGGATCATCTCGGCGGCGGCAGTGCCGGGCGGCCCCTCCTCGCCGGTGAAGTCGCGCATCGTCGCGTTGGCGCTGGTCGCCGGACTGGTGGTGGGAACCGGGCTGGTGCTCGTCTGGGAAATCCTGCACACGGGCCTGCGCAGCGCGCCGGAGCTCGAGACGGCGACGGGGCGCCCGGTGATGGGGCAGATCCCGCTGGTGCCACGGGTGGAAAAGAGCGAGGTGCTGAGCTACTTCGTCGAGAAGCCGACCTCGATGGCGGCGGAGGCGGTGCGCAACCTGCGCACCTCGCTGCTGATGTCGAACCTCGACCAGGCGCCGCAGGTGATCATGCTGACCTCGTCGCTGCCGGACGAGGGCAAGACCACCACCGCGATCGCACTGGCGCAGAACTTCACCGGGCTCGGCAAGCGGGTGCTGCTGATCGAAGGCGACATCCGCCACCGGGTGTTTCGCGACTACCTCGACCTGAAGAAGACGAAGGGACTGCTGGCGGTGCTGTCGGGCGAGCTGGACCTCGCCCAGGCGGTCGAGCGCAATTACCTGATCGATGCCGACGTGCTGGTGGGCGAACGTGCGGCGATGAACGCGGCGGACGTTTTCTCGTCGAGCCGGTTCCGGACGCTGATCGCCGAGGCGCGCCGGAGTTACGACGTGGTCATCATCGACACGCCGCCGGTGCTGCTGGTGCCGGACGCGCGGGTGGTGGCGAAATTCGCCGACGCGGTGATCTACGCGGTGGAATGGAACGCAACGCCGAAGCGCGATGTGCTGGCGGGGCTCCGGATGATGACCGATGGCGGCATCCGGGTGACCGGGCTGGCGCTGACACGGATCGATCTGAAGAAGCTCAAACGCTACGGCCAATATGCGGGTTACGGGACGTATTCGGCGCAGAAGAAATACGGGCGCTCCTACTACGAGGCCTGAGTTTCGGGCCTGAGGTTTGGGCCT
>Ga0209121_10001041_pt1 | contig 29071 bp, 33 predicted proteins | sample Cruoilmetagenom3_FD_187292 | JGI IMG/M metagenome (GOLD analysis project Ga0209121, IMG submission 187292) | Oil polluted marine microbial communities from Coal Oil Point, Santa Barbara, California, USA - Sample 3 (SPAdes) (version 2) | ecosystem: Environmental > Aquatic > Marine > Oil seeps ...
ATTTTACTGACATTTTTCATGACTGACGATTTGTGGGCAGCAACTTAATAAATGTCAATGAATTACTGATTTTGTGACGTTTTTTAATTACTGATAACAACTTTGATCAAAAACCTTAAACCAAATTAAGGAAAGATTTATTAGCCAAAACCTTTATTAATAATTCAAATTAGAACATTAATACGCTATTAAAATGAGTAAAGAATTAAAAGATTTAATAGATTCAGTTGATTACACAAATAAAGCTCAATCCGACATGGAAACCATTATAAATCGATTAACAGAAGAAGTTCAGCGATTGAACTTTACTATTGATGAGCAAAAAATAATTATACAAAACCAAAAAACTAAACTTTCTGAATTCAAAGAAAACGATGCCCCAGAAGATATTCTCTTGTTAAAAGATTTAGTTACGAACCAAAGACAAGATATTATCAAAAAGGAAAAAGATATTGAAATCCTACAGCAAACTATCGCGGAAATATCGAATGAATTTGAAAATGCTCAAACATTTCAAGAAGAAAATGAAGAATTAATTTACACGAATAAAGTTATCGTGCAATTGACTGAAGAAAACGAGACGAATCGCCTTGAAATCGAGAATTTGAACAACAAAATAAAAGAATTGCAAGAAAAACTCGTATTTAAAGAAGGATATATTGGAGAAGAAGATCAAGATTTATTAAATGCGAAAAAACTGATTTTTCAATTAACCGAAGAAAATGGGATTAGCCGCGTTCAAATTGAATCGTTAAAGCAAGCAATAGAAGATCTTAAAACAAATCTACAAGAGAATGATGCAGCTAAAAGTCAATACATCCACGAATTAGATGAAGCAAATAAAATTATCGATCAGTTGACGTTTGACAACGATCAATATCACGAAAAAGTTAATTATTTACAACAGAAAATAGAAGAAACCGTAAAATTTCATGAACAAGCTTCTCCAGAAGGCGCTGAAATCGGCGATGATTTAGAAGATTTGAAGGGCAATTTATTACGTTTAGAAGTAGAAAATACCGAGTTAAAAGATATTATAAATACAAATATATCCATTATAGAAAGCTTAAAGAAAAAAATTGAAGAGTTTCTTAAGAAAATTACAGAAAGAGACGAAGAATTAGAAAATTTAAACGGTAAATTCCAAAAGATCGAAAACGCTAACAAACAGCTAAGCGATTTGATAGTAGAATTAAAAGTTCGTGAAGATCAGGTAATTGATAATATAAAACCCATTATAACGCACGACCAGAATGTTTTTGAAAACTTTCCACCAACTTTTTTCTTTAAAATGTATAAACAACTGACAGATGATTCTAAGGATCTGATTTTAGCCCAGCTTATCGAAGATTTAAGTAACAACAATAGAGATTTAAGAACATACGCAATAAAAGTATTAAGCTTCATAAAAGGGCCAAAAGTTTTTGACGCTTTCAAAGGACTAATTTTTGACGACGATTGGATCGTAAAGTTATACCTCATTAAGGCTTTAGAAAATTTTGAGAGTATTGAAAAAGTAGATATGTTGAAAGAACTTCAGAAAGATAAGGACATTGACGTTCGGGAAGCCGCTATAGAAATGCTCTCGAAATCAAGTTGTTAAAACTAGTAATTTTAAAACCTTTCAATTTTAATTTTTTCTTAATAATAACTCGTTAATATTTTTTTTAAAAAATAATAAATATATCTTCGTATAACATAATAATCAATAACAAGGTTTTAGCTAATACATATTTGATTACTATCTACCCTAATTTGTTTTTGAAAAATAGTGAAAAATGGAATTAAATGGCAAGAGAATTAACGCGTAATAGGTGGAATTGGTCCCAAAAAGATAACAGATGGGTTTATATCGAAGTTAAAGATAACGGCGAAATAGTTCATCATTACCAGCTAAAACCACCTAAAGAATTTACAGATTTAACAATAAGAATAAAAAATTTAAATGAAAAACTAATCGTTTGTAAAGATCCGAAAGATAACGAAAAAATCTTTAACGAAATGATGAAAATATCAAAAAGAATGCAAAGTATGGGTAAGAATTGTTAAATCTTTGACCCCTCCTTAGCTAATATAGCATAAATTATTAGTCAAATTTTTTTATCTAAGATAAACAATCTTCTACAAATTATTACTAAACTTAACCTAAAGTTTATTATTTAAAAAATAATTAAAACAAATAATTAATAAAAAGGTAGATTTAGAATTAAGATTGCTGTAGCCGGTAAAGGCGGTGTAGGTAAGACTTTAGTCGCAGGGACTTTATCGCGGCTTTTTGCCATAGACGGGTTTAAGGTTTTGGCTATTGACAACGATTCAGCGATGAATTTAAGCTATACATTAGGAATAAGCGAAGCGATTAAATCAAAGATCGTCCCGATTTCAGAAATGAAAAAAATGATTGAGGAACGTACGGTAGTTAAGGGTGCTGGTCCAGGCGTTTATAACATAACTCCAAATGTCTCCGACATTCCGGATAGATTTAAAGTCACTGGTCCAAACGGTCTACAATTGCTCGTGTTAGGAGGGATTGAAGACCCCGCCACTGGTTGCTTATGCCCCGAAAATGCTTTGATCAGGACTTTATTGTATAACTTGCTTGTAAAAAGAGACGAAGTAGTAATCGTTGATTTCGAAGCGGGTTTAGAACATTTGGGCCGTGGCACTGCTAAGGGAATCGATGTCATGTTAGTAATAGCTGAACCTTCTCAGAAATCTTTAGACCTTTGCTCTAAAATAATAGACTTATCGAAAAAATTAGGCGTAATTAACATCTATCTTATTCTAAACAAAGTGACTGACGAATCTCAATTAAGTATTATCAACGATCGTATTAGAGATTGGAAAGTTCCATTATATCACTCGATTCCTTTCGACTCCGAAATTGGAAAATCTGATTTGAATGGAACCGCCCCTTTAGATTTTAATCCAGATTCAAAGGCTATTGGCGCTATTAAAAAACTATTTGGCAAATTGAAGCGGCTCAAAATTGAGTTATTTGATTTATAGCACAGAGTCGAGATTATCTTCTATTCTTTATCCTTTTTTCATCTCTATATATACTATATAGAAAACCAATTTAATATCTAATTAGATCTCATGGATTGGAGAAATCCAAAAAAATTAAAATTAATTAAAGAAAGGAGGGATGAAATCAAGATGGTTAAGAAAAGTGAAAATCTATTGGCCTTAGGAATGGTTTGCTTGATAATAGCGCTTCTTTTTAATATGTTTGGAAATTCCAATATAATTCTTGATATGGTAATTTTATTGTTTATCGGTATAGCTTTATTCTCAAACGCAGGATACTTAGTAATGGCAACTTCAGAGAAAAAGAAGAAATAGTTTTGATTAAATTTTTTCCAAATAAAAAATTAATCACAAAACATCGGATAAGTTAAGGCTCTGATCGTCGGCAATCGCTTTCCACTGCTCAATCGCTTCAAGAGCGTCGTTTTCGCTCATTTGTTCGATGGCGTACCCTGCGTGTACGATTACGTATTTTCCAACTTCCGGGTTTAAAATTAAAGCAATTATAACATTTTGCTGTATTCCGTCAAAATCGACCAAAGCGGAACTTTTTTCGCCGTTAATCTGTATAATTTTTCCAGGGATAGCGAGACACATAATTTTACGCTTTTAAAATGAATATATCTAATTTTTCTAATATTAGACCCTAAAAATAATTAATGATTATTTTTGCTTATTTTTAAAAGAAGGTTAGAATTTATTATTTATTAAACTTAAATTTAATTTATTACCATAACTTTCGTGAAATAGTATGCTTTTAGATAAATTAGAAAAATTAAAAAAATATCCTAGCGATTTAATTCTATTAATAGTAGCGGCTATAGGAATTGTCATTCTTCTTGCAATTAACATTTTGATTTTTGAACCGTTGGCATATTTAGGATATGGGTATAGTATCTTGGACTTTGAATTTGCTTGGACTAAAGAGCAAATTCTAATAATATTCGGCGTATGGGGGGATGAAGTAATGACGTTGCAAGCGGGGGGAGTTTACTGGGACTTTCTTTATATCGTTGGTTACACAGTACCTCTTTTCGCATTGATTTTACTCGTTTCGAGAAAATTGGACGAAAGAATCCTAAATATTGGCCTTTACATGAGCTTAACGCCATTTATCGCCGGAATCTTTGATGTTATAGAAAACATAAATTTACTCGTCATGCTTAACGAAGCCCCCGATTTTGCATCGTTCGTACCTTTAATTGCATCGCTAACTGCAACGATTAAATTTGGTTTCCTGATTGTTGGAGCAATTTTCTTCTTAGTAGCGTTAATTCTTCTCGTCATAAAAAAATTTAAAAAATAAAATATGATAATTTTTCTTTTTTTCATTATTAAATCTTTAAATCTTAGTAAGGTTATGACGTAGTAATCATCCATAAAAATAATAGAGTCGTTTAAACCTTATCCGAATAAACATTTAACAGGTCGTCGAGCCAATTAAAGATTTCTTCTTTAGATAAATTGTCGACGTTGAATTTCAACCGCTCTAATTCTTTGAGAAGGTTAATCATTTCTAAGGGAATTGATCTTTGGCACAATTCAAATAAAAGCTCGTTAGTTTTTGTGATTAACCCTTTTATCTTAGAAACTAAAGGTTCAATATCGGGCATATTCTCAAGACTAACGAGGATATTAATAAGACTGAAAAGAAATTCCGTTTTATTTCCTTTAAACGAGCTATCGAATTGATAATAGTATCTATCTAAATACGCTAGCGGTACTAGTTCTTCGTAAGTATTTGCAATTTTAATTATTGATTTAATGTTTTTAAATAAGAGCGAAGGAGACCAAGTAAATATCTGATAATTTGATTCTACATTTCCGCTGTGTATTACTGGAATAAACTTATGGTCTTCTTTGAAGAGCCCAAAAGGGATAAGGATAAAATCTAGCGAATCTGAAGAGGTATAATCTTTAAGGTCAATATGCAAATTCTTTATTGTGCTAATGAACACCGTCCTATGGTCGAGGATGTCGAACTCGATTTTATTCAAGTTTGGTTTGTAAATGTAAAAAATTAAGCCTTCAAATCCCTGAAATTCTAAATCGACGGAAAAGTTTAACGTTTCTACCATTACGCTATTTGTGTCAAATCGCAAATCTAACATTATATGCGAATAATTCTCGATGTATTGAAAAAACCAGGGCGGGGACCTCTCTTTATCGAACGATATCATTTAATTTTTTCTCCTATTCTATACTTTTAGCTCCTTTAAGTAGTAAAAACACATGTCCTATACCTAATAAGAATTTCTTCACTTGAAGAAATAAGTTCCAATAAATTAATTAAATTCAATATTTTTATTCTTTACTATTCAAAACTAAGACTATTGTATAAAACTTTAATGCTAAAAAAAATAAATAAAAAAAAAATAAAGTTATTGATTTATAAATTTCATATGATTCAAAAGACCCAGTATTTAAATTTAATCATGGTTTAACTTATAAATAGTAAAAATAATTAAAAGGAATGATGATGAGAATAAAATGGAATATGTAGAAAAAGAATTACCAGGAAAACAAACAGAAGAACCAATGAATCTTTCAAAAATGGAAAAAATGGCAAAATTACCCTCATTTTTGATAAAATTCCTTCTTAAGAAAAATATAACAAAAATTAGGACGATGATGGGCGGCGATAGTAAAGAAATCACTACGCGAACGATTATATCAGAAGATAAAATTATTTCGGGTTATAAAAATGATTTACGGATAAGAATCTACAAACCAGAAGAAAATATTAAGAGGCCTTTAATGGTATTTTTCCATGGTGGTGGTTGGATAGGCGGAACTATAGAAGCTGTAGAAGATTATTGTAAAGGTGTTTGTGATCAAGCTGATTGTGTGGTTATATCTGTAGAATATCACCTTGCTCCAGAACATCCTTATCCAGAAGGATTAGAAGACAGTTATTTAGCGGTCAAATGGGCTGTAGAGAATAAATCCGAGCTAAATATAGACGAAAATAAAATTATTGTTTCGGGCGATAGTGCAGGTGGTAATTTTTCAGCAGTATTGACCTTCATGGCTAAAGATAGAAAAGAATTTAAAATCGCAAAACAAATTCTTATCTATCCAGCAACTACCTTAGACAATAATGGTGATACAGATGAGAATTCACCGCTTTCAGCCAGTATGGAGAAAGTAATGCGTGTAATGATTAGTTTATATTTCAAAGGTAAGGTGGACTCATTAGATCCTTATATTTCTCCTGGTATGGCTAAAGATTTTAGTAATTTACCCGATGCATTAATTGCAGTAGGCGATCAGGACATGTTATATAAAACTTCTTTGGATTACGCTAAAAAATTAGATGAGGTAGGGAATAAAGTAAAATTTATTCTATATAAAAATGCTAATCACGCTTTCATTGATGATACTGGCAATTCAGATCAAGCTGATGATTTAGTTAGAGAAGCTGCAGAGTTTATACGAAATTAATTCTGATAAAAGGATATAATAAAAAGGTATTTAGCTCCGCTATTTTGATCTGCTTCTTGAGAAGAACTCTATATTATTATTAAAGTAAATTTAAAATTAAGAGAAAAAAGATATTAAAAAAAATATATAAAATAAAGTTAAAAATTTTGTTATAAACTAAGTTTTTCTAACGTGGATTTCATACGAGTTCTGTGAAACTTTAAACCGATCTCGTCTGGACTGAAGCCCATCGCTAAAGCGTAAAGCTCTGTGATATACATCACGGGAATATCGTATTCTGTCTCGTATTTCTTACCTAAATCTCGCTGTCTCGTATCGAATTGTTGATAACACGCGGGACAATTTACAGCAATCACATCTGCGCCAGATCTTTTGATAGCGTCCATCTTAATCTTTAAGTTAGCAAACCCGTGTTCCTCGTAGGCGTTAGTTACAGCACTTCCGCAGCATAAGATTTCCTCTCCGTAATCGACGACCGTTGCTCCACTTGCTTCTACGAGCTTCTTTAGCGTAGTAGGTCTCATGGGATCGTCTGATTCCATCCACTCGGCGGGTCGCATGTAATGACATCCTGGATGGACAGCAACTTTTAGACCGTTAAGTGGTTTAGTTATCGCTCCTTTGACTTTGTCCAAATTATCGCTCAACACATCAACAAAATGCTTAATGTCTATTGTGCCTTGATAGTTTTTCCCGATCTTAGCGAGTTCTTTATTAACCTTATCCATTTTCCATGAATCGTGCTTTAATTGATGTTGAACACCTCTAAGCGTGTTTGTGCAACCATTACACAGAGAGATTATGTTTTTTCCTTCAGCTTCCGCTAAACATAGATTTCTTGCACCAATTGCTAACCAAGCGTCGTTATCAAACGATTTAAGCCCCGTAGGGTCTGGGCAGCACGAGAAAGGTGCTTGCGACATTTCAATTCCAACTTTATCAAAAACTTTTCTGGAAGCGACTTCTATAAATGGAATGCGGTTTCCTATCGTACAACCCTCAAACATCTTATATTCTATCATTTTCTCATCATTCCTCCTATTTAAGCTTTTTATCCGCTCCTATATTTTTTAATAAAGTTTGTATTTCGCTCACATCTGGTGCGGCAACAGCCGGTAAACCTAATTGTCCTCGTCTACGTTCTATAGCAGGTTGGGATGGTATTGCTTTCGCACTATCAAAAATTGCTCTCGCTTGTGAATAAATGAATTCAGGCGCGTTTCCTCGTTTAGTGGATTCGTTTTTTAAGAAAGTAAAGATTTCTGTCAATTCTATGTTCTGCGGGCAAACCTCGTCGCATGTATCGCAAACTGTGCAGCCCCAAATTGCTAAAGGATCTTCAGAAAAAATCAGATCTTTATATCCTAACAAAGCTTTTAAAATGTTAGCTCTTGGGTTGTATCCTGCAGTCGTATAGAAGTCTGTTGTTACGTTAGTAATTGGACAGTTGTCTGCGCAGCGACTACATTGATAACAATATTTAATCAAATCAGACCCGATATGATAATCCATAACTTGTTTTCTAAATTCAAAATCTATTGTCATTTTTTTTCACTTTTTTCCATTTTTTCGTTCGTTTTTATTTAAAACATTTATTGGCTTTTACCCCGGGCAAGGGGCAGTTATATCCAATCTATTGTTTTTATTGGATATTCATCCTAAGCCAACGTTCAAATTGCGAGAGTAAATCTCTTCGCCGTCCTCTTTTACTACGGTAATATGGGCGGCACACGATAGTCAGCAATCAAAACAACGGACTATCATTTCGAGTAGATTTACTACTCCTTCCGGAATTTCTTCGCTCATTTTTTTATCACAGTTTCCTTTTTTTATTTTTATTTAATCCAAGGGTCTGGTAATTTTAATCCTTCCAAGGCCTTATCTTCGAACACTTGTTTAGCAACGGACATTAATGTTTTCTCGATTCCAGCGATATTATGGTTCGTTGCAACAAGAAGGTTTAACTTCTTACAAATACCTTGATCGTCAGACCAGATATTATACAACAATATACCTCTGGGAGCTTCCACAACGCCAACACCGCTACCTTCTCGCGGTTCCACATCTAACGTCTTGCAATCGGGATTTACAATGTCTGGGTCTTCAAGATATTGTGCGACTAATTCAATTGCTTCTACAGCTTCAATAATTCGCGCCCAATGATAGGCAAACGTGTGGTGCGACACATCGCCGATTTTGGCTTTCATTTCCTTTAAAGCCGCGTCAGCTAATGGCGTTCGCATTTTGTCTGCACAATTCGTCATTGCCAAAGTATTTGCTCGATAAATACCATCTGGATAACCCGCTGGTTTATAATACGTGTGTGTAGCGTAAGAATGATCGGGAACGTGTTCTCCTATAACATCCAGATAATCGTGAACATCATAATCGATCTTTTTACCATCGGGAGCGACTATTCTAAGATCACCATCGTAAATATCGTGTACTCCGTTTTTCGTCATACCAAGGTAATAAGTTGGCACAACACCTACATTAGCAACGACATCCCAATAGTCAGTTACAACTTTTAGGGCAATATCAACTGTTTTATTCATGAAATCAACTTGCTCAGGAACCATTTTTAGAAATTTATCCCTTGCAGCTTCGTCCATCGGTTTTTTCATCCCACCGACTATAGCGGACACAGGATGGACCGACTTTCCACCGATTTCAGCGCATAATTTTTGGCCGAAATCCATCATCTTCAATGCCATTGCCCCAACATCGGGCATCTTATTTATCACATGAACGACATTTCTTAACGCTGGGTCTGCAAAAGGTCCTAAGAGGAAGTCCGGAGCCGCTAGGGCGTAAAAGTGCAACATGTGCGATGAGTACTGCTTCGCATTCATTAACAATTGTCTAAGTTTATATGCAGCAGGAGGTATTTCTACTCCCCAAGCGTCTTCAACCGCTTTAGTTGGAGCTAAGTGATGAGGAATAGGACATATTCCACAAATTCGTGGCGTAATCCTTGGTACATGCTCGCAATATCTGCCCTCGCAGAACTTCTCAAAAAATCTGGTCGAAGTGATATTAAATTGGGCGTCCTTTACCTTACCATCGTCTCCAATGACAATTCTTAATCCTCCATGACCTTCTAATCGAGTGACTGGTTCAACTACTATTTCTTTTACCATTTTTTTTTCCACCTATTATTATCTATAATTTTTATTAGTTGCTAACGTAAACTTCTCAGCGAAGCCAAGCTTATCTTTTATCTGGACAAGCATTTCTTCTTTTGATAAAGCTACATTATAACCTTTCTTTACTACATCGACATATCGTTCAATTTGGTCAACATTCCAAGCCGTTTGGCCATAACAACCAGAACAAGGCGTATTGACTGTTAGACACAATCCGCCACACCCCGCTCTTGTTATAGGTCCTGCGCAGAGATATCCTTGCTCGATTAAGCAATCCTCCATGTTAGGAAGCCCTTCGTAATCACGCTTTACTTTTGTCATTTGAGACTTACTCCCAATTATCCGTGGACAAGTATCACATACAGTAGAAATCTCTGTAAAATCTCTATGATTTTTCAAAAATGCCATAATCTTTGTTGCGATATTTCCAGTTTCATATGGGAGATTAGCTAACGGAGTTTGAGTTTCTCCTGTTTTTTTAACTTGCTGTAATATATCTCCAGCAAGATCAAAACCCGCCATTAGCGATACGTTAAGGAAAAGCGTTAAAAACTCGTATAAATTCTTTTTATCGCCTGAACTGATTTGTTCGAGGTTTTCTGTCATCTGTGTTAATTTTCCTACCCTCGAGGATACTGATTTTGCAGGTCCTAAGCATCCAACGCATGGATTTCCATCGTTAGTACATTTTAAAGTACACCCAGTACTCGTAATGGGGCCAAAACACAATGTACCTTTCTCTAAAAGACAATTTTCGTTGTTCAAAGAGCAATCGTTGCAGAAAGCAGTTTCACTCATAGGTTGTGGTTTTTGTCCAAGTAAGAATTCAACTGCCGAAAATATAGCTTCAGGTTTAGGAGGACAACCCCCCATGAAAACATCAACCTTAATAACTTCGTCAAGAGGAACTATTTTACTGGCAAAGCCAGGCATATGTTCTTTTGGTTCCTTAGGATTCTCGTTAGTAATGGATTCGGCTTGTGTAAACTTCCTGTCGATTGCTTCTTGAATGTCCCATTGATTAGCTAATCCATGAACATTTCCATAACACGCACATGAGCCGAAGGCAATAATGAGTTGACATTTTGCTCTCATTAATTTAGCGTTTTCTACATCTGCATTGGTTCTCATACTGCCTTCAATAAAACCTACTAAAATATCTCCGTCTGGTCGAGCTTTTAACGAATCGTGCTTGAAATCAACGACAGCTGGCCAATAAACGATATCGAGTGCTGGAAGTATATTTAACAATTCCAAATGTGCATTTAACAAGGATTGATGGCACCCCCAACAATCTGAACTTTGCATAAAAGCTACTTTAACTGCCATTTTTTATCATTTAATTAATTTTAATCTATGATTTTTGATTAATAAAATCTTAGTTGTGTTTATCTAATTATAAATTTATAAAAAAAGTTATGTTTTTCTTCGATTTAGAGTAAAAATTTTGCTAGAGTTCTATGATAGATTTAGAATGATCATTCAATATTGAACATTCTTTTAGTTTGGGTTAATTAGCATAAAGTTTTATTTTGAATATTCATTCTTTTCAAATATTATTTGATCTTTTTTTTTCATAATTTGCTAATATTATTAAGGAATTTGATTAATTTGTAAAAAAAAATTGATTTTTCCTTTGAGAAAAGTTTAAAGTTATAAAAAGATTTCTGCTTTTCTTCATTCTGAATAATTATAAATTTTATTCGATATTATCCTTAGTGTTATTTATTGGATTGCATTGATTAGTATAAAGATTTTTTTCGAATACTCATTTTTATCGAATAAAACATTATATGAATATTTGATCTTTTATGTACACTTTATAATCGTAAAATATATTATAAACTTTTATAGATATTATAATTTTTTATCAAGTTAATCTTCAGAAAGATCGATATCTCTTCTTATAATTAGAGCTTTGAAATTTTTGACTATTATAAATTATTCTAGGAAAAATTAGGAGCAGAATCCCGCCTATAATTAAAGTCTTGATAGTAATATCTTTGGATTTCCTTCTATTAAAAAAAAAATAATATCAAATTCTTATTAGGATATTGAATTTTCATAATTTGGGTTTAATCTCAGAAATTATCGTAAGGATACCAATTATTGATGTTATGCAAAAAATTATGAAGCATATTAACCCTAAAGTAAAGCTACCCCATGTAAGATTAGTTAATTGCCCTCCAACTAAAAATAATTGTGTGAAAAAGACTCCTAATCCCACGATCATCATAATGAATAGAATTGTCATAAGTAGCTTATAATTGATATTTCTAACGAAATTTATTTTTAAAATATTGTACATAAAAAGACCGTTAATAATATATCCGCCAATAAAAACTCCAATTAATATCGTAGATGCTAAGAACATTATAAACAACTTAGCCATCGAAAAGTTTCCAATTCCAATATTAGTATCTCTAAGAAAATATAAAATAACTGAAAGAGCTATCAAAATGCATTGAATTATAAAAAATGCAGTAGATTTTTTTTTGTATTCTTGTTTTTTATCTCTTATTTCTTCCATTACTCCTCACTAATTTATTTATATAATAATAAAATAAAAAAAAAAATTATATTAAATTCTTATTGATATTTTCTTAAAAGCAATTCTCAAGATTATGCTGATGCCAATTACATAAACGATTATTACAACTGGAATGATAATAGTAACCATTATATTACCTAACATCGGCGTTTCTAAGAAAGATATTCGTGCATAGCCAGAAGCAGGGGTAATACCATCTTCAAGTATCATCGCAATTCCTCCAGGAACAATAATATACGCTAAAGTTAAAATTACCCAACCTAATATTAATGGAATAAGTTGTTTAAGTACTAATCCAATACGCTTTGCATCTGAATGATTAATCTTCTCATCTTCTTCACAATTATTGCATCCCGTAGTGAACCAATAATTTAGACCCATAAAAACATATCCTCCAATCATATTACCTAATAATACGGGTAAGAAGTTGCAAATAAAAGCTTGCGACCAAGTCACATTAGCTCCACTGAAGATTCCAATGGGAAGAAAGAACATATTCGCGATAACGTGCTCAGATCCTACAGCAACAAATGCCATTATGGGAAACCATATGTTAAATACTTTTGCCATTAAATTATCATTAGATTTTATAGCTTGGTATATAGCGAAATTCACCAAAAAGTTACAAACTATCCCTTTAAACACCATTGTCATGAATCCACCAACGAAATCTGCATTAACAAGAGCAATTTTTGCTTCAGCTATAGCAATTGCTTTTGCAGAAGCCGCTGCTCCGATGGTTGTTCCAAAGAGAAGTGCAAATCCTACAATCCATGCCCAAGAAATGGAACCAATTAAATTTCCACCGAGAGCTAAAAACCAGTTACGATATGTTTCATTAGTTTTCACTTTCTTCGTATATTGTGCCATTGGAGTGATCATGCAATCTCCCGTAAAAAGATCAGCACCGCCCATAATGATGATACCAATTAATCCGAGTGGAAATACAGCAGCAAACATAAAGCCACTCCATTCAGAAGGTACTTTTTGCGATACTATTATTGCCAACATCCCTCCCAAGGCTATAAAGACTCCCGCATTCCAGCCTGTGAGTAAATTCACTACAAAAGATTGCTTCGTTTTTCTTTCTCCCGCAGAAGAAATAGCATCAATTGTTGGATCAAGACTAACATTTTTAGACATAATTTTTCATCAATTTTTATCTTGTTTTATTTTATTTTATTTATTTTTTATTGATAGAATCAATTAAAAATTACTATTTAGAAAATTTTATAGTTTTTAAAACTTTTGGTGATCGGTCTTTTAAATTAGGTATGCCTAATAACTTGATTGCATTATTGATAATCGTCATGGTTGATCCATTATGTTAATAGAAAGTAAGGTTTGGTCAATAAACTTTTATAATATTTTAAATAAACTAAAATATCTTATAAAAAACAAAATTTAAAATTAAGGAGATAAAAAGGAGAAAAATTATAATGGAAGTTATTCGAATAAAATATGATAAAGACGATATAATTCGAAAAAGCGAAGAGGTTGAAGTCTGTTTTAAATGTTCTGCTTGTTCATTATTTTGCCCAGTAACTCTGAATGTTTCCAAATACGATATTGAAAACGCTTTCATTGCTCAGTTATTTAACGCAGAAGAATCTATTGCCTTAAAGGATGTATGGATGTGTTGTGTTTGTGAGAAGTGTTTAATGATATGTCCTCAAAATGCTGACCCTTCGGAAGTGTTTAATAATCTTAAGCAATTATCTTATTCAAAAGGCTTAGCACCTGCTTCTGTATATGGATTAGCAAAGCAAGTATTAAAGACGGGTATTGCATATGATATTGGAGCAAAATTAAACGCTGATAGGAAAAAACAAAATCTTAGGGAATTAACACCAAATGAAAATGTTATAAAAGAATTAAATATCATAGCAGAAAAGACTGATTTGAAAACGGAGGCTGATTGAAAAATGGGTAAATATTTATTTTTTAAAGGCTGTACAATTCCTGCAAAATTACCCAATGTGGAAAGACTTGCATTAGAAGTTCTTCCAGAAATAGGAATTGAACTAATAGAAGAAGAAGCTTTCTCATGTTGTCCTGATCCTGTTCAGTTGCAAGGAGCAAATCATCGTTTTTGGTTAGCTACTGCTGCGAGAAATTTAGCCATTGCTGAAGAAAAAGGATTAAATATTATGACACTATGTAATGGTTGTTTAAATACATTAGCTATTGCTAATCATAGATTAAAAGAAAATGAAGAATTAAGAGATGCTATTAACAAAATCTTAAGCGATATTGGAAAAGAATTTAAAGGTACAATTGAAGTAAAGCACCTTTTACAAATTTTAAAAGAGGATATTAAATTAGATTCCTTAAAAAATAAGATTAGAAAACCTTTAACTGGCTTAAAGATTGCAGGACATCCAGGATGTCATTTATTGATGCCAGATGAAATTCTAAATTTTGATGATCCTACCGATCCTGTCATATACGATGAATTTATTGAGGCTTTAGGTGCTACAGCAGTTGATTATTTATCAAAGATCGATTGTTGCGGAGTTTCATTAGCATTAGTCGGTAATAAAGAAGGAAATAATAAAGCCATTCACACAAAAATAGCTGATGTTAAAAGTGCAGGTGCTCAAATACTTAGTACAGGCTGTCCATTTTGCTTTACTCAATTTGATATGGGTCAAATTACAGCTAGTAGAGAATATGCAGATCTTAAGGAAAATAGGATTCCTATTTTATATTCTGTTGAGTTAATCGCATTAGCAATGGGAAGAAGTCTCGATGATATTGGATATAAAACACATAAAATAAAACCAGCTTTATCAATTTAGGAGGTTAAAAAAAATGATGAAAAAAGTAAAAACTACATGCGTTTATTGTGGAACTGGCTGTCAAGTTTATCTTAAAGTACAAGACGGGAAAGTTGTTGCTACAAGACCTGTAAGGGACGGCTTCAATCCAGGGCACGGAAAATTATGTATTAAAGGATGGAATTTACATGAGTTTATAAACTCTCCCGAAAGATTGACAGATCCAATGATCAGGAAGAATGGATCTTTAAAAAAAGTAAGTTGGGATGATGCAATACAGTATGTTGTTGATAATTTCAAAAAGATTATGGCAGAAGATCCAGGTAATAATCGCGTACTTGCATGCCTGAGTTCAGCAAAGTGTACAAATGAGGAGAATTATGTAATGCAAAAATTCGCTCGAGCTGTTTTGTACACTAATAATGTAGATCATTGTGCAAGATTATGTCATGCTTCCACTGTTGCAGGATTAGGATCAGCATTCGGTTCAGGTGCGATGACTAACTCGATAGATGAAATTGCTGATGCAGATGTGATTTATATAACTGGGTCGAATACTAACGAACAACATCCATTGATAGGTACTCAGATTTTAGAAGCTCTCGATAAAGGTGCGAAATTGGTAGTGGCAGATCCTAGAACGATCCCATTATCAGAGTTAGCTGTTGAACATGGAGGAATTGCAATGACACATAGACCTGGAACAGATGTAGCTCTATTGAATGCAATAATGAATTATATAATAAGTAATGATCTTTATGACAAAAATTTTGTTGAAAACTACTGTGAAAATTTCGAAGGGCTTAAAAAAGTCGTTTCAGAGATGACTCCAGCTAAAGCAGCTAAAATTTGTGGTGTTAACGAAAAAGATATAATTGAAGCAGCTAAAATTATTGCAGATGCTAAAGCGTGTTCTTTAATATACTCAATGGGAATAACACAACATTCAACTGGTACGGATAACGTTAAATCATGTGCTAATCTTCAAATGCTCTGTGGTAATGTGGGTAAATGGGCAACTGGTGTAAATCCACTACGAGGACAGCAGAATGTACAAGGAGCATGCGATTTAGGTGCTCTTGCTAATGTCTTTTCAAGTTATCAAAAAGTTGTTGAAGCCGACAAGCGAGAAAAAATGGCTAAAATCTGGGGAATTGATGCATCTAAAATGGATGATAAAGTTGGTCTTACTGTTGTAGAAATGATGAATGCTGCTGTAGATGGAACTCTAAAAGGTTTATGGGTTATGGGTGAAAACCCCATGGTAAGCGATCCAGATATTAATCACGTAAGAAAAGGGCTTAAAAAAGTATTTCTCGTTGTCCAAGATATATTTATGACACCAACTGCAGAATTAGCTGATGTTATTCTGCCAGCAGCATCATTTGCTGAGACAGACGGAACATTTACTAATACAGAAAGAAGAGTCCAGATGGTAAGGAAAGCTATAGAACCAATTGGAAATACAAAACCTGATTGGGAAATTGTTGGACTTATTGCTAAAGCAATGGGATATAATGGGTTAATTTATTCACATCCTAAAGAAATCATGGATGAAATTAATAAGGCGACGCCAATTTACGGTGGAATAACATGGGATCGATTAGAAAAGAATGAAAATGGGCTCCAATGGCCTTGTCCAGATCCATCTCATCCAGGAACTATTTTTCTACATAAAGGTGGTGCTTTTAGTCGAGGAAAAGGTTATTTTAACGAATGTACATTTAAAGAACCAGCTGAGCTGCCTGATGATGAATATCCATTAATTCTTTCAACAGGAAGAATACTATGGCATTTCCATACGGGAACGATGAGTAGAAGATCTCCTACACTGAATGCAAGAGTTCGTGAAGGTTATGTAGAAATAAACAAAGAAGATGCGAATGATTTAGGAATCCTTGATGGAGAAAAAGTTAAAGTTAAATCTAGACGTGGCGAGATTGCAACTAAAGCAAAAATTACACATCGCGTTAAAAAGGGCTTAATATTTATTCCTTTTCACTTTAAAGAAGCAGCAGCTAATGTTCTTACAAATCCAGCATTAGATCCTATCGCAAAAATACCAGAATATAAGGTTTGTGCTGCTAAACTTGAAAAATTATAACTTTTTTTTTAATTTTTTTTTTAATAACTACACGCTTTAGGTATCGGATATTTTTTTCAAAAGATATTTTTTGAATATCCATTTTTGGAGAAGAATAATTTTTAGCAATAATTGATCTTTCTTTTTCACAATTTGATAATATCATGAAGGAATTTGATCATATCCTTCAAAAAAAGAGAATAAGCTAAAAAAAAAATGACTTTTCCTATGAGAAAGGGTCAAATATAAAATTTTCCTTTTTCTGAATAATGATTAATTAAATTTAAATTGAGTATAATATAATTAAATTCATCGATTTTTAATCGAATGATACTTTAATGAATCTTTATTCACAAAAAAAAACTAGGTAAAAAAAATGGTTGACATTACAGAAACTTTGGATGTTTCGGGCGAGGTTTGCCCATATCCAGATGTAAAAAGTAAAAGAAAAGTTAAGAAAATGAATTCAGGAGAAGTTCTCGAGATCCTTGTCGATTATCCTCTCTCAGCTGAGAGGATTCCTGAGACAATGGAATCTTTAGGCCACAAAGTACTTTCTAACGAAAAAACAGGTACTTCGGCTTGGAGAATCCTGGTTCAAATAAAATAAGGTGAAAAAAAAATGGCAATGGAATTTTTGTATGCTTTAATAGGTGGACTTATAGTTGGAGTCCTATTTGGTTTCGTGTTGCAACGTGGAAGATTCTGTATGAATTCTGCCTTCAGGGACATAATACTATTGAAAGAATTTAAATTGGCAAAATCAGTAGTTATCGCGTTGATAACTTTGATGATCGGTTTCGCTATATTTGGTATGGCTGGAGTAATTGACTTAGCTCCAAAACCATTAAAAATATGGGGTGCGATTGTCGGAGGTCTAGTATTTGGCATTGGAATGGTACTTGCAGCAGGATGTGCTAGCGGAACTACATATCGAGTCGGAGAAGGTATGATGGGATCTCTCGTAGCTGGTATGGGATTAACATTCGGAGCTTTAATGACTAAATCTGGCGTTTTAGTTGATGTTAAAACGACTTTGCAAACTACAGTAATTGGAACACAACTTACGCTTTTTGGAGAATTTGGAGCATTAACCCCGATTTGGATGCTTATCTTAGGAATTGTCGGTGCTGTATTAACATTTTATTTCTGGGGATTACCAGCGCTTAAAAAGAGAACAGAAGGCGAGCCCTTAATAAAATTTGACAACGCTGTTGAATCAATCTTTAAAAAAGCTTATCCTTGGTGGGTTACTGGAATCGTTATTGGGATAATCGGAACTGTTGCGTATATCGTTAGTAACGGAGTGCTAGGTATCACTGGAGGATGGATGGATTTAAGTTTGTGGTTTACTACAGGAAATGTTGTTGTGTGGGCTGGTTTTATAATTGCAGGTATTATCTTAGGCTCTTTCATTAGTGCTTTTATAGCTGGCGAATTTAAAATTAGAGTTCCAAAAGATGGATTGACATTATTAAAACAATTGATTGGCGGAATTTTAATGGGTTTTGGCGCTGTAACAGCGATGGGATGTAACATTACTAACATTTTAGGTGGCGTTCCACAGCTTTCATTACATAGTATTATTACTGGAGCCTGTATAATGTTTGGTTCTTGGATAATGGCTTATCTTCTCTTCATGAGAAAAGAATAAGGATTGGAGTTGACGAAAAAAAATGGCTCGATTAGGAATTCTTTTTTTTGATGGACCTTACCAAACGCAAGCTGCTGAAACGGTTGTTAAGATGTCCAACGCGGCATTAGATAAAGGAATTGATGTACGCATCTTTTGCTATATGGACGCCGTTAACGCTGTCTTAGATAAGCAGAAGAAAATTGAAGGTATCTTTAACATCGAAGAAGGGTTTAGAGAGATTTTAAATAAAGGAGCCACCGTTAGATTATGTAATCTATGTCTTTTAGTCAGAGGTACTATGAAAAACTGTTTGACAAAGGAATGCGGCGACGTGAAGCGAGCAGGAACGCCTGATCTCGCGAAGATTATAGAAGAAACAGATAAACTTATAGTAATTTGTAGTTAGGTGATAAAAAATGTCAGAAGAGAAAAATGTAGTTATCCTTTTACGGCAACCACCTCATGGAACGCTTTATCCTGTCGAAGGATTGAGAATGACGGTTGCTGTTAGTGCTGACTTTGATCCAATTACTATTGCAATCAACGAAGCCGTATATACCTTTACTAAGGACGTCGATAAAACTATGTATTCTATGCACATCGAGTTCATAAAAAATATCGATTTAGATATTTTTGTTGATAAAAAATCGCTTGATGAGCTTGGTCTTACAAAGGACGACCTAATAGACGATGTAGAAATCAAAGAACATGGAGAAATATTAAAAATGATTGCGGATTCAACCGTAACCATACCATTTTAGGAGGATTGAAAAAAGATGGGTAAAAAAGTGTTATATTTTATTACAAGTGAAGATATTGCGGGTGTAGAGCTTGCTTCAGAACATACTGAAGAGGACGCAGTCACAATTCTTCTGCTTCAAAACGCTGTCTATTTTGCAAACAAAACTAATAAAATGGTTTCAGATGCTCTTGATAAAAACATAACTATTGTTGCAAATAAAGAAGACGTAGAAGTACGTGGAATTAAAACCTTCATATCTGATAAAATTAAATTAATTGCTTACGATGAAGTAGTCGATTTAATTTTCGCGAACGATACCATTATCAATATGTAATATGTAGTAGAGGAAATTTAGGAGATTTAATTAATATTTTTTTTTTTTCTATTTTTGATAAAATAAACAACATTCAAAATTCAATCTTTAAATAATTAGATAAGTGAAATTTTTCAGAATTATTAGATAAAACCTAAATTCTTATAATTTTTACTTCGTAATTTCAATTATGATTCCGAAAAAAGTGAGCTCAGATCTTATTAGGTTAGCCCATGGAGCTGGTGGAGTGTTACAAGAAGAACTTATCAATTTTATTACGAAAAATATTACTTATAAAAACGTTAATAAAGGAATAGGGGTTGCGGAGTTGGACGATGGAGCCACGATCCCTTTAGAGGAGTACGAGCGTGAAATTGTGATTACTGCCGATGGGCATACTGTTTATCCGTTATTTTTTCCAGGGGGAAATTTGGGTAAATTGAGCGTTTGTGGCACCGTTAACGATTTGATAATGATGGGCGCTCAACCAATAGCGTTAACTTCAATTTTAATCATTGAAGAAGGTTTTAAATTTGAGAAGTTAGAAAAAATAGTAAATTCGTTTAATTTTACTTCAAAAGAAGCAAACATCGCGATTATAGCCGGGGATACTAAAATAATGCCTAAGGGAACTCTGAACGAAATGATAATGGCAACTACCGGTGTTGGGATTAAAGATAAGAACATAAAAGTTTTAGATAGTAACTTAAAACCTGGCGATAAAATTATCGTAACAGGAAGTATAGGGGACCATGGTACGGCGTTAATCGGTAGTCGCGAAGGGTTGAATATATCAAGCGATTTGAAATCAGATGTCGGGTTATTACTCGAAATTTATAACGTTCTTAAACAAGATATTAGTAATAATTATATTCACGCCATGAAGGACCCAACGAGAGGGGGGATAGCAGGAGCATTGAACGATTGGGCAAATAAATCAGATATAAGTATTGTTTTAGAAGAAGACAAGATTCCAATTAAAAAGCAAGTTAACGCAATCTGTGAAATGTTAGGTTTAGACCCTTACACAATAGCTTGCGAAGGTCGAGCTCTTATGTCAGTGGACCCAGTTAAAGCGGAGGAGATTTTAAGTAAAATAAAATCAACTGCAATTGGAAAAGACGCCGAGATAATTGGTGTAGTCAAATCAGACAATCCAAAGAGAGTTTTGTTAAACACGATAGTAGGGGGAACAAGGTTTGTAGATATGCCATTAGGAGAACCCATTCCAAGAATTTGTTAAATAGATATACATTAATATAGTTGGAATTAAAAGTATGAAAAAGTATAAATAACTGGTTATACTATTTTAAATTATGATAATCAAAAGGAAAGTTGGGCCAAAAGGTCAAGTTGTTATACCAAAAGATATACGAGATTTATTACATATAATACCAGGTAGTGAGATAATAATAGAATTTAACGGAAATGAAATTATTTTATATGCGGCAAAAAATGATGAAAATTTTTTAGAAAATTTCACAAAGACACCTAAAAAGTTGAAGGAAAAAATAGACTATAAAAAACTTCTTGATGAGCAATATGAACGATATTAAAGAAATGATGTATATTGATGCGAATATCTTTATAAATAATGTGTTATATAATTTAAAAGAAAACATAGAGGCAAAGAATTCTAACACATTTCTACAAAGAATAATAAAAAAAGAAATTCTAGGAATCACATCTGCTTTAACTTGGGATGAATTTACATGGATAGTTAAAGTTAACTTTGGAAAAGATGTAGCAGTTGAGAAAGGAAAAGAATTTCTTATTTTTCCTAATTTAATAATAAAAAATGTTACCTTATTAACAATAAACAAGGCTCAAGAATTAATCTCCAAATATAATATACGTCCAAGGGATGCTATTCATGCAGCATGTGCTTTAGAAAATAATGTTGATTTAATTTGCAGTTTTGATAATGATTTTGATAAAATTAAAGAAATAAAAAGGATTGAGCCATAATAAGATGGAAATTCCAGAATTTGTTAGTTAGCTCTATTCCATATGGTTAAACAATCATGAATATCCCACCATTGAGGGATCTTAATCTCTTCGACTAATTTAAAATCCTTTTCAAGTACCTCAAAAAATTTATCTATAACATTACAACCTCCTTTTTTTTCACCGATATATATTATAATTTTTCCTTTAAACCACTTTAAACATTCTAACGCCATTTTATCATTATAAGGGGGCCAACATAGGAATAAATTTCTTTCGAGATAATTTTTTAATACTAAAGGTGTTCCTTTTTCAATTGGAAACCATTGAATTTGATTATGGTATAAGTTTTTTTTAAAAGGATATAAATCATAAGTTATTATTTTAACTCCACGATTTTTTAACAACATTGCCCAGAAACCTGTACCAGCTCCAATTTCTATAAGAGGACTATATTTAGTTATTGCTTGTAAAGCTTTTTCATTTGGTACTGCCCATGAATATTTTCGAGTTAATTTTCTTCTCCATCGAACCATCTCATAGCCTTCTAAACGAGTATTCATTAATTTTTTAAATTGGTATAGATATTCGTTCATAATCTTATTTATTTTCGATATTAGGAATATTTTTATTTATGAGTTATCTTACTTAAGTAAATTCTACTATTTAATATATTAGACCTTTGCGATAAAAATTAAAAACTCGTAAAAAAATTGATTAGATTAAATGGATATTCCAGGAATTAAAATTTTAAGAAGCAAGGAATTCACAGATAAAATAATTAAGTCAATAAATAAAACAGTAAAGGAAATAAAAAAACCAGTTAAGTTTATGCACGTGTGCGGCACTCACGAACACACTCTTTCGAAGTATGGGTTAAGACCGTTGTTACCTAAAGAGATTGAAATCCTTTCGGGCCCAGGGTGCCCTGTTTGCGTATGTCCAGCTGCAGATATCGACAAAGCAATTGAGCTTGGGAAACGAGACGACACTATAATAACTACTTTTGGGGATATGATACGCGTACCAGCTACCAACATTTCATTAGCAGAATTAAAAGCAGAGGGAGCAGATGTAAGAATCGTATATGGTCCCCACGATGCGGTCGAAATTGCGAGAGAGAATCCCGATAAAGAAGTAATTTTTTTTGCCATTGGTTTTGAAACCACAGCCCCCTTAATCGGTTACGAAATAAAAAGCGGACCTCCCTCTAATTTTTCGGTAATTTGCGCTCATAAGCTCATTCCCGCAGCGTTGGAATTATTAATAAGTCAATCACAACTAAAAATTGATGGTTTTATTTCCCCGGGGCACGTATCTACAATAATTGGTTTAAAACCGTTTAAAATATTTTCAGACGCTTATAAAGTGCCAAATGTAATCGCCGGGTTTGAGCCTAACGATGTTTTATTAGGTATTTTAATGCTACTCAGGCAAATTAAGAACAAGAAGTTCGAAACTTTAAACGAATATTCGAGGGTAGTAAAACCAGAAGGAAATATAATCGCTCAAAATGTTATCTCAGAGGTTTTTGAATCCGTGTCCTCCCCTTGGAGAGGGATTGGAAGAATTCTTGACGGGGGTTTAGCAATACGAGACAAGTACGAAGGGTTTGACGCTGATAAAAAATTCGATATTAAAATTGAAAAGTCGCAAGATATTCCACCTGGATGTTCATGCCATCTAATAATGGTGGGTAAACTATATCCAAACGAATGCGAGCTTTTTGGGAAAATGTGTACTCCACTCAATCCTATTGGTCCATGTATGGTTTCTCAAGAGGGCACATGTGCGATATTTTATAATTATCATAGATAGCTTAAATTGACCATGGAAAAGCTTTATCGTATTTTTCCTCATGCCATGAATCTGTAGCAAAAAAGTTGGCTTTAAACCCACTTTCATCATTTTTTTCATAACAAGTTTTCATATGGCGACCCCAAGATATTTTATCGAAATCGACTCTTGTAGATCGTTGTAATTGCATATGATTATATAAGAGGATAGTTGTACAAAGTTATGAATTTTATTAAAAGAAACAATTTGTTTGAATATGGTATATTAAAATTTAATTTATCACATAAATTTAATTTTTAATATTTCTTTTAGAGTAATGAGAGAATAAAATATCATTTATTAATTAAGTGATTATGAAAGGAAAATTAAAAGTATATTTAGATACTTCAGTTATTTCAGCATTATTTGATGAAAGAAATCCTGAAAGAAAGTCTCTTACCGAGTCTTTTTTTAAGGAGAGTAACGATTTTGAAATCTTTATATCTAATATTACGATTGCTGAAATCGAAAAAACTCCTGATGAGAAGATTAAGAGAAAAATGAAAGAGAAAATAAAAGACTTCTCAATTCTTACAATATCAAATGAGATTGAGGAGTTGGGAAATAGTTTAATTGAAAAGGGAGCAATAAATAAATCATATTCGGAAGATGCTTATCATATTGCTATAGCTATAATAAATGAGATGGATTATCTTTTAAGTTGGAATTTTAGGCATATTGTAAGAAATAAAACAAGAGATATCGTTAGAATGATCAATACCTTAAATAATTTAAAACAAATTAGTATTATAACTCCAGCAGAATTAATATAAAGGTGTATGATGGTTAGCATAGAAGATGAGATAGAAAAAATTAAAAAGGATGTTGAGAAAGAATTTCCAAAGGATTTAGCATTACAACAAATACATATTGCAAGAAAAATCATTGCTTTTGAAGCAAAAATGCAAGGTTTAAGTTATCTTGATTATATTAAAAGTCTTACTAAAGATATAAAACTTTAGGTGTTATAAAATATTAATAATTTAATTTACTGTGAAAAATGGAAAAGAAAATCACTTATAGGGGAAAAAATATCACATTGGTGAGAATTCTTTCTCATTTCCAGTAATCGATTTGTTTTCGAACAGAAGTATTAAAAGAATTATGACTAGTTTTAAAAAAAGCTTTATGATAAGGAACATCCCATTATTATCTTTAAAGCTCATATCTCTTTCCTACGTGTTTTTTGATGAAATAAGTAACTCCTATCCTATAAATTCTTTTCATATAAAAAATAATAAATTATTTTTTGAGTAATTATTATTAAACCTAAAATTTAATGTATAAGATAAAACATACATATTATTTCATTGAACGCTCGAAGAACTACAGAAATTAATATCACAGGTATAGTTCAAGGTGTAGGCTTCAGACCATTTTTGTATAATCTAGCTCGATCCTTAAATCTAAATGGATTTATATTAAACCGAGGAAATGCGGGAGTTCGATTAGTTTTACAAGGTGTATCGCAACTGATCGACCAATTTTTAGAAGAAGTTCATCTTAAGAAGCCAAAAATTTCGTTTATTGAAAAAATTGAGTTTAAGGATTTAGATCCCAAAATACAATACAATAATCTTGAAATAAGAAAGAGTGAGCAAGGACGAGGAATTAGTCTAACTCTTCCACCAGATATCGCAATTTGCGACGAATGTTTAAAAGACATGAAAAACCCCAAACTCCCGAAGTACTACAACTACCCATTCGTAGCGTGCGCTGTTTGCGGACCGAGATTTACAACGGTTAAAGATTTACCATACGATAGAGAGCGAAGTATGATGGTAAATTTTCCCTTATGCAAAAAGGCAGAACCAGAATCTTGTTTACAAGAATATTCGGATTTTAATAATAAGAGATTTCACGCCCAGACATTTGCTTGTTCTGTGTGCGGTCCAAATTATAAGCTCTTTGACAATGCTAAAACGCAAATTAAAGTTGACACAATAGAGGGGATTCTAAAGGAAACTGCTAAGAGAATAAACGAAGGAGAAGTCGCTGCTATTAAAGGAATAGGAGGCGTCCATTTGGTTTGCCTTGCTAACGATGACAAAACAATTTTAAAGCTACGCAGGAGGAAAGGAGAGAGAAAGAATAAACCATTTGCTTTGATGATTCCAAATTTAGGGCTTATTGAAGATTACTTTAATATTTCAAATAGAGAAATAGAAATTCTTACATCTTTTCGCAGACCAATTGTGCTTTTAGAGAAAAATAAAAATTTTAGCAAATCTAATATTAGTGATTACATAGCGCCCGGTTTAAATAATGTTGGTATAATGCTTCCTTATTCGGGTATTCATTATTTATTGTTCGATTACATTGGAAAAAAACCGTTGGTTTATACTAGCGGCAATAAATCAAATATTCCAATGGCAATAGAAAATGAAAGAATTTTCGATCAACTCAAAAACCTTGCTGATTTTTTCCTACTCCACAATAGACCAATTTATCAAAGAGCAGATGATAGTGTTTTAAGAATTCATAACGGAAAAGTAAAACTAATTAGAAGATCCCGAGGTTATGTACCAGAATATTTACCATTACCGTTTGAAGTGAAAATTCCAGGTGCAATAGCCACTGGTCCAGAATTGGCAGTGACAGGGGCTGTTTTAAGAAGAAATCGAATTTTTCTTACTCAACATATTGGAAACGTAACTCACCTTGAAACGCACGAGTTTTTAAAAGACGCCCTTCTTCATATCAAAAAATTACTTCAGATTAACGATTCTGAAATTAAATTCATCGCATGCGATGCTCACCCAGCATTCACAACAACCAAGTTAGCTAAAGAATTAACTTCCCAATATGACGCTGAAATTTACTATATCCAACATCATTACGCTCATACTTTAAGTTTAATGGGTGAAAATGAAATAAACCCCGATGAAAGAATTGTTGCAATCAGTACTGATGGTGTAGGTTACGGTGACGATGGCAATATTTGGGGTGGTGAAATATTTTTAAGCTCTTATAATGGATATAAAAGATTAGGCCAACTACAGTACCAGCCAATGATTGGAGGGGATCGTTGTACAAAATTTCCCGCTCGGATGTCCGCTTCAATAATTCTAAATTCTTTTAAAATTGAAGAATCTAAAAGAATTTTTAAGAAAATTGGATTAGAAAATGATTTAGAATATGGAGACACAGAATTAAATGCCATCATTTCTCAGTTTGAACGTTCAAATAAAAACTTTCATAATCAAAACATTCCCATTACAAGTTCTACAGGAAGAATTTTTGACACTGTTTCTTATCTCCTAGGTGCTTCAAGCATAAAAACATATAGAGGGGAGCCCGCTATGAGACTCGAAGGTTTTGCGTCAAAAGGAAATCCCAATAACATCGATTTAGAAATCAAATACTTTCAAAAAGATGGGATCTCTATTATAAATACTTCAGATTTAGTCATGAATATTATAAATTTACTTAAAAACCCAGAAATTAACCGCAATGATATCGCTGCTAAATTTCAAGTAGAATTGGGAAAAACCTTTGCTGAAATCGCTATTAAAATTGCTAAGGTTCAAAAAATTGATAAAATTGGTTTAACTGGGGGAGTAGCTTATAATTATTCTTTTTCAAATATAATCAAGGAAACCGTTCTAGAGAATGGATTGATGTTTTTAGAACATAATAAAATCCCTCCTGGAGACGCAGGTATTAGTACCGGTCAATTAATTGGTGGTTTATTCAAGTATATTTCTTAAACCTTCATTAATTTTATTTACTGCCTTTAATTTGAAAAATTATAAAAAAAAATGTAAATAGAATCTAAAATGATTGAATCAGAAGAACATAAAGAAAATTTAGTAAAGATCGCAAAGAAACTTAGATATAAGTCGTAATCATACCCGATGGACACCAACGGTGAACCTACTCAGAAATATCTTGAATACTTGAGTTTAATGTATGATCCAGAAATAGCTGTATTAGTTCAACACCTTCCAGTTTTTCCTAAAACAATTTCAATTGTAAAATTTGCAAAAGAAGTAGGGATGGATAAAAATGAGTTAATCAAAAAAGTTGAAAGCCTTACTAAAAGAGGATTTATTATAAAATTAGGTCGAAGCTATGCCCAACCAATGCCATTATTCGTTTACGATATACCCTTCATTTTAAAGGAGAATTATAAACGAGAAGATATTAAGAAATTTGCCGAATTAAGTAGGAAGTTTTTTGTGGACGATAAATATTATAAAACTTGGCAGACTAGTAGAAAAGGTATCCCTAGATTTAGAGTCTTAACTGTTTCAGAAGAAATTGAGCCTGAAAAAGAAATTATGCCAATCGAAGAAGTCTATAAAATCATTGATAAATGGGATGATTTTGCAATAATTCCATGCCCATGTAGACAGAGAAAAAAAGTGGAAGGAATTAGAGAATGTAAAGGCAAATACCCAATTCATAATTGCACATTATTGGGACCTTATGCTAAAGCAGTTTTAGAAATGGGAGATCCCGTAATTAAATCAGCAACTCGAGAAGAAATAAAAAAACTCACTAAAGAAGCCTCTGAAGTTGGATTAGTTCATTGTACGGATAACACTGCTGAGAATACTACAATACTGTGCGCTTGTTGTGAGTGCTGTTGCGGTATGTTAGGAGGATTAACCCGCTTCGACAATCCAAGAGCTATAGCACGAGCAAACTATGTCTCACTTATAAACGAAGAAAAATGTACTGGCTGTGAGACATGTTTAGAAAGATGTAAATTTAATGCGATAACTATAGATGGTGTTGCTCATGTAGACAGAGACAGGTGTTTAGGTTGTGGATTATGCGCTGTTACTTGCCCCAGTAATGCAATAACTATGACAAGGTTTGAAAGAGAGAACATTCCTGGAACGATTTCTTAAAAAATGATTCTTAACTTCCTACTATCTTATACAAAATTATTGTATAGATTATTTTCTTACATTTATTTGGAAACTTCCAAATAACTTCCAAACTTCCATGAAACTATTGGAATCAAAACTATAAATGAAAACATAAATAACTTTTTTATAACATCTACTAAAAAAGTGATAAATTTGAAATCTAAAAAAAAACAAAATATAGTACGTGTGCTATTCTTACTAGTTTTATTCTTCGTTGGAAATTATTACCTGACAAATCTGATTAATAACAAAGTGAATCGGGAGATTAACGACTACACGCTTACCAATGTAGATATTCTAGGAACCTCTGGACACTGGAATCTAGCACCCTTCGTTATAGACGACACAGCAACAGGGGTAGGGGCTCATAATTGGACCTGGGCAGAATCTCAACCGTGGTGCTCTGGTTCTGGAACTTTTGAAGAGCCATATCTAATTGAAAATGTTACGATCGATGGTGGAAATTCAGGGAGTTGCCTCACAATCATAAATTCTTACAAATATTTCATAGTGCGAAATTGTAAATTAATTGAGTCAGGATCGGGCACTTATGACGCGGGAATCCACTTAGATCACGTAGGGAATGGAACGTTAATCGACAACAATTGCTCGCTTAACAATAATGCTGGAATAATATTATATGAATATTGTTTTAATAATACGATTTCAGGAAATTATTTAAC
>Ga0209121_10001042_pt1 | contig 29071 bp, 18 predicted proteins | sample Cruoilmetagenom3_FD_187292 | JGI IMG/M metagenome (GOLD analysis project Ga0209121, IMG submission 187292) | Oil polluted marine microbial communities from Coal Oil Point, Santa Barbara, California, USA - Sample 3 (SPAdes) (version 2) | ecosystem: Environmental > Aquatic > Marine > Oil seeps ...
ATCGTGATGAACAACGTCGCCAGTGGAACGCAGATATACGACGGTGGCGGGGGACTGTACCTGGACAACAGCGCGGCGGTGATTCGCGGCAACACCATCCAGGGCAACCACGGCTTCCCCTATGGCGGCGGGCTGTTCATCTACCGGAGCGGGGCCGTCGTGCACGGCAACACGATCCAGGACAACAACGCCCCCAATGGCGACGGCGGTGGGGCATTCGTGGAATTGAGCACAGCCAGTTTCGAGGCCAACACGATTCTCAATAATGAGGCATGTACGGTGGGCGGTGGGCTTAAGATCATCGGCTGTGCTCCCTTTACCCTGACCAACAACTTCTTTGCGCTGAACCACACTCTAAGCCATGCACCGGCGCTCTACGTTGTGGGAGATCCTTCCCAATACAGTCGGGGCACGCTGCTGCATAACACCTTCTGTGTGAACCACTCGGTGCTCCCCCCCTGGATGATCTACGTCGGTTCGAGCACTGGCCCTACCGCGACTCTGGCTTTCACCAACACCATCATTGACAAACCGGGCGGGGTATATGTTGACCAAACCGGTTCAGCGATGCTGGACACCACGCTATGGCACCTCTCACTTCTCCTATACCCCGGGGCAACTATAACCGGCCCCGGCACTATCATCAGCAGCACCAACTACTATAGCGATCCAGGCCTCACCGGGCCAACGTTCCGCATCAGCCCCGGTTCGGCGGCCATTGACCAGGGCGCGAACGCGGGGGTAACCACCGACATTGACGGCGAGGGCCGGCCCAACGGTGCGGGCTATGACATCGGGGCCGATGAGTTCTACTGCTACGGACTGACCAACGTGGGCATCACCGGCCCGACAACGGGCACCGTCGGCACCGCCTACGCCTTCACCGCCACCGTCTCCCCGCCGACGGCCACGCTGCCTATCACCTACACCTGGCAGGCCACCGGGCTGACCCCGGTCACCCACACCATCTACGCACTGAGTGACATGACAGCCTTCACTTGGAGCATCGCTGACACCCAGTACATCACCGTCACCGCGGCCAACTGCGGGGGCAGCGACGTAGTCACCCACACAATCACTATCAGCCCACAGCAGCGGACTATCTACTTGCCGGTGGTGTTACGAGGATATTCAAATGTATCAACTAGAGCGCCAGTTCCACGTTCAGCGCCGAGAGCACCTCGTCAATCGGGTTAATGATCGTGGCGGCATTGGAGCCGGCAAAGAGCAACCCCACGACCCGCTCGTCCATATCCAGCACCGCCGAGCCGGAATCGCCGGGCTGGCTCATCGGGCCGGCAACCAGTTGGCCGGTGAAGAGAGCCGTGGGACCGTTGTAGTTAACGCGCAGCGTGGCGTCAATCTGGGTGATGGTGTCCTGGGTGTGACCGGTCGTGCGCCCCGTCTTCTGCACCTCCGTCCCCAGCGTGGCTGTGCCAACCCCGGCCGGTACGCCGATGTAGAGGATCTCGTTGCTCACCAGGTCCGGCGAGAGGGGACGGGCCAGCGCAGCATCCACCCGATTGACTCCCTCGGTCTGTTTCACCACCTCGAGCCGGTGGCGTGAGCCAAACGCCCCGGCGACGTAATTCAGCAGACTGGCGGACAATTTGGCGATGGAGCACTCTGGTGGGGCCGTCCCGAAGTCGAGGGGCACATAATCGGCCAGCGTAGCGATGCGGTCATCCATCGTGCCGCCGTCGGCAGCGCCCGGCTGGAGAATGGCATCCTCCTGCTGACCATTGTTACTGTCGGCCAGGACATGATTGTTCGAGAGGATAAACACCTCCTCGCCCCGCTGCACCAGGCAGCCGAAAGTGCCGGCGGTGATGCGGTAGTGACCTGCCGTGACGCCAGGCGGGACTACGGGTCGCCAACGGTCTCGGGGCCCCAACTCGGAAGACGGAATAGACGAAAGGGCACGCAATACCCCTGTCTCCACCACGTCCGTCTTGACGCCATTGAGCGCCTGGGGCACCAGATCTTCTGCGGACAGGGCGGAGGAATCCACTTTGTGCGTTACCGAAACGACGAGACTCAGCTCACCTGTGTTGACTCCCTGGCTGATCTTGTAGCCGAGGCCGACCCCGACGACGTTGCGCCTGGTCAACAGTTCGTAGATGTAGGTCACTTTGACTCGCTTTACCTGAGCCATCAGTCCTATAGTCATCCCATCCTCCTCCCATCTGCAAACCAGCGGCTAACGGCTATGTAACGCCCGTAGTTCCCCGACAGCCTGGACGTCCACGGGTATCCGCTCCAATTCACGTGGTATCACGTCGCCAGGAGCAAGTTGGGAAAGGGGCACCTTGCGAGTTACCGAGACCACAATGACCGGTTCGCCGGTCGGTTTCCCCCCCCGCTGCCGAAGCCCAATCCCCACTCCGACAACGTTGGCTTGGCGCATCAAATCGGCCTCGTGAGCCATCTTGACGGCCCGCAGGCGATCCAATTCTTCATCCCTTATCATCTGATCATCTATCTCCTCGTCTAGAGCGAGGGTGTAGGCTACTGAGACAGTTGCAATTGTATCACCATCGCCCGTTGGGTGCGAGCGTACGCCTCTAACTGCGCATCCCCGGCTGCACGGGCCAGGTTCCCTGCTCGCTCCAGATCAGCGACGGCTGCATCGTAGTCCCCCTCCTCCACAGCGATGCTTGCTCGCAGGTAGTATCCCCATCCCGAGTGCGGACTCGCAGCGATGGCTCGCTCAGCGTCGGCGCTGGCCGCAGCCAGGTCACCCACGCGCAGGTACGTCATGCCACGGGCCAACAGGAAATCGAAGTACGTCTCGTACAGAGCGCGGGCCGTATCGAAGGCCACATCTGCGTCATCCGACTCGTCCAATTCGAAGTGGATGACTCCCTGCCAGAGCCAGAGGTCAGGATCATCGGGGGTGAGAGCAGCAGCCGCTTCAAACTCGGCTAGCGCCACTGGCAGGTCCCCTTCCTCGACCAGCGCCTCCCCGGCGCTGCTGTGCCGGAACGCCTGGCGCACCTGAGGCGGAGGAGCGATGAAGCGATCGTAGGCCAGCCAGGCGACCAGGAGGACAACGGCTGCTACCAGTACCCTGACCAGCCTCCGGCGCAGTTGGAGCCGCCGCTGCTGAGTCACCGCTTCGTCCAGGAACCACCACCAGCGCGACCTATCCGGCTGCACGGCTGCCCGCTCCTCCTGGAACACTGCGCCGGTCTCAGCCAGGAAACGGCGCTGCCGGCGGCGGAGTTGCGACTGGACGGTCTCGAATCGGACACGCTCAGCGCGCACGTCCATGCCAGCCACCTCGAGTTCCGCCAACCCCTGAGCAGTCTGATCGAGCAGGTGGAGCAACTCCAGCACCTGGGGACCGGCTCCACGCAGGTTGGCTACGCACCGCTCGGCCCTGTCCAGTGATTCGCGGATGCGGTCGGCAGGTGTACGAGCGGCAGATGGTATGAAGAATTTGCCCATTGTCACCAAGTCCACGATGTAGGGGTGCGATGACCGCGCGCCTACCCCAGCAGTCAGGCCAGCCGGAGTTCCTCGTATAGTCGATCCAGCCCGGCCTTAATGCGGCGTTGGATCAACTCGCGCTCATCGTCGGGGACGGGAAAGAGAGGCAACAATTCGGCCACCAGGGTCGCCGTATCCACGCGCGGCAGGCCGGCTATGTGTAACGAACGCACCCGCCGGCGCGCCAATGTGATGTACTCGCTGAGCGGCCGGGTAGCGGACTGGTCACAGAGCGGGCCACGACCGGGAACGATGATAGTCTTCGAGAAACGCGCACGGCGGAGCGTTCTCAGCGTTTTCAGCCACGCTTGGGTATCCGGCGCTGCGGCCAGATAAGGATGAGTCCCCGCAACCAACGTGTCACCTGCGAAGAGCACATTCTGCTCCCGTAAGTAGAGGCGGGCACTACCCGGAGCGGCCCCAGCAACGCCTCCGACCGTCACATCCATTCCTCCTTTGCGCAGCGTCACGCGGCTGGTAAATACGATCTCAGGCAGTACAATGCGCACGCCTGCTAGGCCGTCGGCTGCCCCCGGATAGCGGCGTGTCCAACCTTCGACGATGCCACGCCAGAAACCATCAGTGTAGGCAGACGCGTGATCGTAGGCCGCCCGTGCAGCGACGATGGGGGCCTCCAGCAACCCCGCGCCCAACAGCCGGTCGGGGTGGGTATCGGTGAGCACCACGTACAGGATAGGGCCTCCGGCGGTCTCCATAATCCGCTGCCGCCAAGCACGAGCGTCACCTGGCAGGGTCGGGGCATCCACAGCAATAGCCCCCCTTGGCACGGCAATGAAGCCGACGTTGACGCCGGGGTATTCGGTTGAAGCGTAGATGTGTGGTGCGATTTCCTTCATGAGAGCAATGTCCTTGTGTCTAGATGATGGATACCGGATGCTGGATGCTCGATGGCAGTTAGCAGTCAGCGGTTGGCAGGTCTTGGCTGTCCGCTAACGGCTTGTGTAGCTCCAGGGATGACAACAGATTGGCAAGAGCTACTTCGACGCGAGACACATCAGTCGTCGGGACGCTGCCCTGAGCCAGGTGAGGTCGTCCACCCCCCTTACCTCCCAACTGCACGCAGATCTCTCGGAGTAGCGTCGCCACATCCAGATCCAAGCCCTCAGCGCGGGCAAAACAGAGATGCGTCCGCTCGCCAACACCGACCAGCAAAACCACCATGCCTGGGTGCTGCGCCAGCTCCTGAGCCAGGGCGCGCAGTTCCCCTGGCTCACGCTGCTTCCACACCCGGTGCACCACGCGGTACGGGCCGCGGACGACAGCGGCCTCCGCCAGTTCAGCCGCCTCCACCTCCAGCGATCGTTTGCGCACCCGGCGCAGATCCCGTCGCAATTGCTTGGCCTCGGCCTGCAGCCGTTCCACGGCCTTATCCAGTTCCCAGTGGCCAACGGTCAGCAAGCCCGCCAGCCGATTGGCCATCGCGTTCTTGGCCCGGTAATCGCGCAGGGCACGCCCGCCACACAAGAACTCAACGCGCGTCTCATCCCCACGATAGTCGAGGCGCACAATCTTGATCAGGCCAATCTCGCCGGTGTGAGCGACGTGCGTCCCGCCGCAAGGGTTCACGTCGAAGCTGGCGATCTCCACAATGCGTACTGGACCCTCCACGGCGGGTGAACGTCTTAAGGGCAGTGCAGCCAGTTCGTCGGGGCCGACGAAACGTACACTGACCAGACGATCCTCCCAGACCACCCGGTTGGCCAGTTCTTCGGCCGGCGTCACCGCTGCCTGATCTAAACGGGCCACGTTGATGTCCACCGTGCTCACCTCAGCCCCCAGGTGGAAGCCCACGGTGTCAGCATTGAGTACCTGCTCAAAGGCAGCAGAGAGGACGTGCTGGCCTGTGTGCTGCTGCATGTGATCGAAGCGGCGAGTCCAATCCACCTCTCCTTCTATCTCGGCGCTCGATAAAGCGCGCTCCAGCACATGGATGATTGCGCCGTCTTTCTCCCGCACAGCAACGTCAAGCACCGTCGCCTCGCCCAGTGTTCCCCGATCGGCTGGTTGACCACCGGAAGTGGGGTAGAAGGCAGTGCGGTCAAGCACAACAGCCGGGTGCCCCTCCCAGGTCAACCGCTCGATCACACGAGCGGAGAAGTGAGTACAGTACGAGTCCGTATAGTACAACCGCTCTATCATCCGGCCTCCAGCGGCAGAGTAAACTTGAAACAACTCCCTTGGCCCGCCTCGCTCTCCACCCAAATGCGGCCCCCGTGAGCCTCCACAGCCAGCTTGCAGAACGCCAGACCATCACTTGTCGAACACAACCTCCTCCCACCCTTGCAGTTTCTCGAGCACCTTGTCCACGATCAGTTCCAGATGGCCAGGGTTCAGCACGAAGTCCAGATCATCGGAGGGTACACTCAGCACTGGACAGAGAGAGAATCCAGCGATCCATTCCTCGTACAACTCGTTGAGTTGCCCCAGATAGATCGCCGAAATATCCTGCTCATACGAACGGCCACGGAGACGGATGCGCTTCTGAAGCGTGGGAAGTGAGGCCTTCAGATAGACGATCAGGTCAGGTGGGGGAAGCACGGTCGTCACGACGTCGTATAGTCCGTGGTAGCTACGGTAATCTCGCTCCTCCATCAATCCCTGCCGGTAGAGGTTACGAGCGAAGATTTCGGCATCCTCGTAAACGGTGCGATCCTGCACCACCGAGTTGGCGCGCTCGAGCAACTGCCAATGATGGCGCAGGCGACGTGAAAGGAAGTAGATCTGCGAGTGAAAACTCCAACGCTGCATGTCTCCATAGAAGTCGGCCAGATAGGGATTATCATTGACCGCCTCGAAGAAGGGCTCCCAGTTCAGACGCTCACTCAGGAGCGCTGTCAGAGTGGATTTACCCACCCCGATATTACCCGCGATAGCGACGAAACGTTTCATGTTGATAGATTGGTAGGTTGTTCCCTAATCCGCCGACGACTCTTCCGCCTGCGGTAGCGCGACGGTGAACGTGCTGCCCTCCCCTGGTCCGCTCTCCACCGTGACCGTTCCACCATGGGCTTCGACGATCTCCCACACCAGCGCTAACCCCACCCCCATGCCGCCGAAGCGCCGCCTGGTAGTGCCGTCCACCTGGTAGAAGCGCTCGAAGACGCGGTCCAGGTGATCGGGCGCGATACCGATCCCTTCATCAGCAACCAAGACGTAGACCTGGTTTTCTTCGGCCCAGGCGCGGAGGGTGATGGTGCCGCCGCCGGGGCTGAACTTGATGGCGTTATCCACCAAGTGGCCGAAGACCAACTCCAGCCGCTCTCGATCACCCAGCACGGGCGGCAATCCCGCCGGCAGTTCCTCTTGGAATGCGATACCGGCCTTCTCCGCAGAACGCCGGAACTCCGCCAGCGCATGTTGCACTACTTCGACGACCGACACCGGAGCCAGCGCCAGCGCCTCTCGGGGCACGGCCTGCAGCATCGTCAGGTTGTGGATCAAGCGTGCCAGAGTGGCACTGCGCTCACGAATGATCTGCAACGCCGCCCGCTGGCTGTCGAGGATGCGGCCCAGGTCTCCCTCCAATAGCAACTCAACGTATCCCTGAATCAAGCCGAGCGGTGTACGCAGTTCATGGCCCACGTTCTGCACCAACTCGGTGCGCAAGCGGTTGATTTCTTGCAGTTCACCATAGGCCTGCGAGAGTTCAGCCGCCTGAGCCTCGAGCCTCTGGTACAACCGGGCACTCTCCAGCGTCACACCCAACTGCCCAGCGATGGTGGTGAAGAGGCGCAGTTCGTTCTCGCCGAAAGCCCCCACCTGGGGGCTTTCCGCGTGCAGCACTGCGATGACGCGACCGCTGATCCGCACCGGCACGGCCAGCACGGAACGGGTCCCGGGAGCCATTTCTGAATAGGCGGGTTCCTGCGTCACATCCCGCACCAGCACCGGCTGACCGGTGCGATAAGCCTGTCCGACCAGGCTGCCTGCGATGGGAATCCGGAAAGCACCCTCCGCAAAACCGACCAGGGAAGGATGAGACACCAGCGCGCCGCCCTGCTCGTCCGGCAGCAGGAAGCCGAGGCAGGCGATGCCCAACGCCCGGTGTAGCGCCTTGACGGTGCGTTCGAGCACCAGATCGAAATCGAGCGTCGAGGCGGATGCCAGCATCACCTCCTGCGTCAGCCGGCCCTCGGCGAGACGCTGCATGACCTCCTCGTACAGCCGCGCGTTCTCCAGCACCACGCCCAGTTGAGCGGCGACGGCGGAGAAGAGGCGCAGGTCATCCTCACTGAACTCTCCCAGGTGGGGGCTCTCCGCATTGAGGACCGCGATGACCCGGCCAGCCACCTTGACCGGCACCGCTAACTCAGAGCGGATCTCCGGCGCGCCCTCCAAGTAGTACGGCACCTCTCGCACATCGGTGATGATCTGAGGCTCTCCGCTCTGGTACACCCGGCCGGTCACACTCCCATCCAGTGGCAGGCGCAACTCGGCCGGTGCGGGGGGATAGCCAATCCGGGATGGGTGCAGCACCAGGCCTGTTCCTCGCTCGTCGGGGAGGGCGAAGGCCAGGTATTCGATACCCAAAGTTCTACGCAGCGTTTCGATAGTGCGCGTGAGCACCTCGTCGAAGTCGAGAGTCGAGGCAGCAGCCTGCATCACCTCCTGCAACAGGCGCGTCTCGACCAGGCGGCGGTTGATCTCATCGAACAGCCGGGCGTTTTCTATCGCGATGGCGACCTGGCTGGCGATGCCGGAGAAGAGACGCCGGTGACCCTCGTCGAAGGCGTAGGGCTCATAGGACTGGGCGGACATGACGCCGACGACCTTGTCTCTGACGACGAGCGGCAGCACCATCAGGGAGCGGGTTGGGACACCCAGGGCAATGGCCTTCACGGGCAGGGCGTCACGCTCCTTATCCAAATCCTCGATCCACAGCAGCTCCCGGGTGCGCACAACCCAGCCGCTCAGCCCGCTCTCCTCCTCAACCTTCAAGGTCCGCGGTGGCAACCGTCTTCCTTGATCCACAATGATCGGCAGATGGAGTTCGCCCTTTTCCTCGTCGTACAAAGCGATGTGGAAGGCAGCGATGTCCATCACCGCGCTGACCTGCTCGTAGACCCGTTGCAGCACCTCGTCCAGGTTCAGCGTCGAGGCGATGGTGACGTCAATGTTGTGCAACGCGGTCAGTTCCTCCACGTGCCGCATGGTCCCTTCGTAGAGCCGGGCGTTCTCGATAGCCACGGCGGCCTGCTGAGCGAAGAGGCTGAGCAACCGTTCATCGTCGGGGGTGAACATGCGCTGCCCCCTCTCTTCAGCCAGGGCGATGACCCCGATAACTCGCTCCTGCCACTTGAGAGGGATACCAATGACCGTGGCAAAAGGCTCTCCCTCATATACCCGTGCCCGGCCATCCCAACGGGAATAGTCATCCACGATGAGCGGTTGGCCTGTCTGGACCACGCGACCGGCGACACCCTCGCCGAGTTTGATGCGCGCGCCGGTGGAGTCCCGCCCCAGTTTGTAGGAGACCACCAGTTCGAGCTCTTCTCGCGCCTCGTCGTAGAGATAAAGTCCTCCCTTGTCCACATCCAGTAGTCTGGCCGCCCGGTCGCAGATAGTCCACAGCAAGTCAGGCAGGTTGGTGGGAATCTCCAAGGAGGTATGGTACAGTGCCGTCATCTCCTCGGCCCGCTGTTTAGTCTCCTCGTACAGGCGGGCATTTTCGATGGCCATGGCCGCCTGCTGGCCAAAGGCCAGCGCCAGTGCGGCCGTCTCCGCAGTGTAGAGGCCGGGCTCTTTCTTGTTGACGGTGATGAGACCAATGACCTCCCCCTTGCTCAGCAGCGGCACCCCCAGCCACGAGCGCACCCACTCCGTGCTCGCCATGCTGCAGAATCGCTCGTCCTGTTGCGCATCGGCGAGGATAAACGGCCGACGGGTGCTCACCATCTCCTGGGAGAGGACATCGTCCTGAAGGGTGACCGTGAGGCCGAGGTGCGCTTCGGAGACCTCAAAGCCCCGCACTGCCCGGGTGCGCATCACCTCCCCTTCCCGCAGCCACAGGGAAACCGCATCATAGGGAACAACGTCTTCCAATCGCTCCAGGATCAACTGCAGCACCTCGTCGAGGTTGAGGGTGGAACCAATGGCCCGCCCTACCTCAGTCAAGGCTTCCAATTGGTGCGCACGCTGCTTTGTCTCCTCGAAGAGCCGGGCGTTCTGGATAGCAATGGCGGCCTGATTGGCGAAGGGCGTCAGCAGCCACAAGTCGTGTTCATCGAAAGCCCCCACTCTCACGTTGTCCATGATGTCAAGCACGCCGAGTATCCGCTCCTGCCACTTGAGCGGCACGCCAAGCATAGATCGGGCATCGGCATCGGCTAACTGTGATGACTTCCCGGCCCACGCGCGATGATCATCAATGATCAGCGGTTCCCCAGTCTGGAATACTCTGCCGGCTATCCCCTCTCCCACTTCGAGCGTCAGGTCGGTGTAGTCCTTCTCCAGATTGTGGCTCGTCACCGCCACGAGTCTCTCCCTGGCCGGGTCGTAGAGATGGATCAGACCCCCCGTAGCCCCCAACAGGTCACTGGCCCGCGCGATGATGGCATCCAAGAGGCGTGGCATCTCCAGTTGAACGGTGATGTCCAGTGTCGTCTCGTGCAGCGCCGTCATCTCTTCGGCCCGCCGCTGCGCATCCTCGAAGAGCCGGGCGTTCTGGATAGCGATGGCCACCTGGTTGGCGATGGTCTGAGCCAGGGCCACCTCCTCGGCGTTGAAGCATCGCTGCCGCCCCACGGAGTCCAGGCCGATGCTGCCCACTACCTCCCCTTTCACGATCAGGGGCATGATCAGCATCGAGCGGATGTCCAGCCTATGCATCGCCTCTCGCACGGCGGCCATCAGCGGGTCGTTCCATACATCTTCGATCACCAATGGCTCACGATCGGCGATGATGCGCTCGGCCGCCAGGTACCCCTGCACCGGGAACCGTTCCGCCGTCGCCCCGGTGGATGGGTATTCGGCCACCACCCGCCCGTAGATCTGTGCCTGGTCAAAGAGCAGGATGCCGCTGTGGTCCGCTTCGAACACCGCCACCATCTGCTCAGCGGTCGTCTCCAGGATGCGGGTCAGGTCCAGCGAGGAACTGACCACCTGCGACACCTGGTGGACCAGTTCCAGGTCCCCCGTCTTCCTCTCCAGGCGGGCCACGTGCTCCCGGGTCTCTTCGAGCAGGCGGGCGTTCTTGATGGCGACGGCGGCCTGGTTGGCGAATGCCAGCGCGACCTCAGCATCCTTCTCACTGTAGAAATGGGCCTCGACCTTGTCGGTGGTTAGTATGCCGATCACCCGGTCCTTGACTACCAACGGGACGCCCATCCACGAACGGATGTCACGCAACTCGGGCTCCAGGCCGGAGGCTCTCCTCGGTTTCAGCCAGCGCTCATCCTCGTGAACAGAGCCGACGATCAGAGGCTGCTTGCTTCCCACCACCTCGCGGTTGAGGGGGGCCATGTCCAGGTCGAGGCGGGCCTTGAGCACGCTGTCGGGGTCGGTGAATCCTTTCACAGCGTAGATAACCAGGTCTCTGCCTTCCAGCAACATAATCGAGCCGCTGTCGAAGGCGATGACCCTCTCCAGTTCGGCCAGTATCAGGTTCAGCACATCGTTGAGGCTGAGTGTGGAGTTGAGAGCCTGGGCGATTTCCTGCAAGATATTGGCCAGGCGACGACTGTCTCTCTCCTCCTCAAACAGCCGGGCGTTCTCGACAGCCGTGGCCGCCTGGGCCGCGATAGCCATGGCCAGGTCTACTTGCTCGGCCGTGAACTCTAGGCCCTCCTCGACGTGATCGAGCCCCATCAGCCCGATGACCCGCTCTTTGCTGACCAGCGGGACGATGAGTATGCTCTTGACGCTAAAGGGCTTGATCCAGTGCCCGGGCACCGATGAAGCCAAGGCATCCGGGACAAACAGTGGGCGCTGCTCGCGAATGATCTGCTGCACCTCCGGCACCTGGCTCACCGGCACAGGATAGCGCGCATCCTTGAACAACTGCCACATCTCCCGGTCTATGTGGCCATCGCTGAATTGGGACATGGTGGGGATCACCATCTCCCTGTCTTCCGTCAGCATCAAGATGGTGCAGCGATGGGCCCCACACACCTGAGCCGTGCGCTGCGTCACCCGCTTGAGCACCTCCGGCATGTTCAGCGTAGAACTCACGACGCTGGCAATGTCCAAGAGGGTGCGGCCTTCCTGTGCACGCCGCTGCTGGGCAGCGTAGAGCCGCGCATTCTCAATCGCCACTGCCGCCTGGTCCGCCAGGGGTTGCAGGCGCTGCTTCAGGTCAGCGCGGGTGAAACTCCCGCCACCGACCTTATTAAACGCTACGATTGCCCCAATTGCCTTCCCTCTGGCCAGCAGGGGGGCGGAGATGGCTGTCTCCAGCCCTGGCACCTCCCCAATTCCTTCAACTGTCCGCTCATCCTGCGCCAGATTCTCGGAGTAGAACCCCTCTCGCGTGCGTGTCACCCAGCCACAGATGCTCATACTGCGGATGGATTTCCCCCGCCCGAGGAGCCGATCGGTCCAACAGCCATAAGCAGCCTTGTAGATCAGACGAGTGCCATCTTCGCTGATCAGCGAGATGGCTACGGTCTCCGCCCCGACCAGTGCGATGGCCTGCCGGGCCACCAGGTTCAGCACCTCATCGGGCTCGAGCACCTGGCTGACGGCCGCTGCGATCGTGCGCAGGCTCCTCAGTTGCTTGGCCTGCCGGCATGCCCTTCGCTCCCTCTTCTGCATGTGGAGGCCGATCAGGGAGATGGCAAGGCCCAGAATTAGGCCGCTCGCGAGTAACAGGCCCAGAAGCAACGCGTGGGGCGGCGGCGATAGTACGACGATGTGGACGAAGGGATAGGCCAGTTCCAGCACACCCCACAGCCCGTATCCCAGCGCCGCGACTCTGGCGCCCCCCAGGTCCTCACCGGAGCGGCTGTAGCGATACAGACTCGCGGCGGTGAACAGACTGGCTGCACTCGCAAAAAGGAATATCGGGATTGCCAGCCAGGGCCGCTCCTCCAGCCCCAGGAAAGCAACACCAACCCAGATTGCCGGCAGCACGCCCCAGGCGTAAGCGCGACGGGAAGGAGGAGAGCCCACGAAATGACACGTGCCTGCCCAAAGGAGAAAAGCACTCAAGCCCAGCAGTGCCAGACTCAGATAGCGCCACAGCATAGCCAGCGGCAGGAACATCTCGGCCAGGAGCCCGAGGTAGAGGCCCAGGCAGGCAGTCCACCCCAGGGCCCACAGCCCCAACTCGCTCTGCCGCCGCCGTCCATAGAGGTAAGCGTAGGCGGCGACCAACACGGCCATCGAAATCACGGCGCTGCCAAGGGCGGGCGTCAACCAGTCCACTGCCATACCTCCCGCAGGTCAACCCCGGCTGCGTGTGCCAGACGTTGCAGCCGCACCATCGTGTCCTCCAGCGCCGCCCTCAGTTGCGCCTCCCGTCCGCCTGACCACCCTGCTGCACCATCAGCCAGCGTGGCGCTCACGCGCCCCATAGCCTCGCTTGCCGCCAAGAACTCTCCCACCACCTCCGATCCTGATGTCACGTGCGTCACGTTAGTCAACGTTGCTGGTGTCCTCAATGACCTAACAGATCCTATCCGGGGTAGAGGCTGCTGATAGGCTCCGATCCCGAGCGCCGTACGCACCTGGCCCTCGACGAACGCCAGAGCGCTCGCATCCCGGACGTAATCCAGGTTATCGGTGTCAATAGTCAGCAACGGGATTTGAGTATAGGTAGAGAAGTACCGTTCGTAGGCCCGTTGAAGGCTTTCGATGTAAGCGCGGCCCATCTCCCGTTCATAGGCGCGATCACGGGTCGCAATGCGCGCCATCAGCACATCGGTATCTGCACGCAGATAAATGACGAGATCGGGCACAGGAATACGGTCGGCCAGGACCACATATAACCGCTTGTACATCTCTAATTCGTCGCCTTCTAAATTCAAGTGGGCAAAGAGGCTATCCTTGGCGAAGGTGTAGTCCGCGATAAGGGGGCCGTGCGCCAGAAGCGCCGATATCGCCTGTTGCTGCCGGTAGCGGCTCAGCAGGAAAAACATCTGGGTCTGGAAGGCATAGCGGGCGCGGTCGGTATAGAAGTCAGAGAGGAAAGGATTCTCCTCAAAGACCTCCAATAGCAACCTGGCTTCGAAACGGGGCTGCAAAAGACGAGCCAGCGTCGTCTTCCCCACCCCGATGGCACCCTCGATGGCAAGGAAAAAAGGTCTCTCCCTGTTCATTGTTCATTGTTCATTAGTTCATTGTCCCCCGGCCAACCGCTTACCGTAGGCCAGCAGCACTTCGACCATCCCCGACTCCCGCGCCTCAGCGTAGACGCGCAACACCGGCTCGGTCCCTGAGGGACGGATCAGGAGCCAGGAGTCGTCGGCCAGCAGGTACTGGACACCGTCGAGTGTCTTCACCTCGGCAATCTCCTGACCACCCAGGACTTCCGGCACGTCCCCGGTCAGCCGGGCGACCATCTCCGCCTTGGCAATAGGGCGGCGGAGTGGGATGTCACGACGGGTATAGTGGATCGGGCCGACATCGGCCTGAAGGCCAGCCACCAGTTCGTGCAGCGGAACACCGGCGGCCGAGACGATCTCCAACAGCAGCAGCCCCATCAACACACCATCTCCCTCTGGGATGTGCCCCTTGATGCTCATCCCACCAGACTCCTCCCCACCGATGAGCACGTCGTCGTTTAACATGTGGTCGGCGATGTGGTTGAAGCCAACGGGCGTCTCTATCAGTGGCAGGCCGTAGCGCGCCGCCAGCCGGTCCACCATCCGGGTAGTAGAGACGCTCTTGACAACCGCCCCACTCCACCCCCGCTCCTCAACCAGATACCGGAGGGCCAGCGCGAAGATGTGATGGGGGTCCACGAAGTTCCCGTGAGCATCCATCGCGCCGATACGGTCACCGTCTCCATCAGTAGCCAGCCCCAGGTCAGCATGGTAGGATTGGATGGCTGCCCCCAAGGCACTCAGATAACGGGCGACGGGCTCAGGGTGGATACCGCCAAAGCCAGGATTCATCTCGCCCCGGATTTCGTACGTCCGGCACCGTGTGCGAGCCAGCATATCGGCGATGCACTTACGACCCGAACCGTACATCGCGTCGGTCACCACCCGCAGTTCACCATCCGAGATCACGTCCAGGTTCACCAGTTGGCCGAGGTGCTCATAGTAGGACCAGGCAGGGTCGAAGCAGCGAATGAGCCCCTCGTTCAGTGCTGCCTGATATTCCATCACATTCGGCCCGCGAGCCGCCTCCTGGTTGCGCACCAGATGGGCCTCAATGCGATCCGCCTGATCCGGCAGTGCCGCTCCGCCAAAGGCGGCCTTGAGTTTGAGACCGTTGTAGCGCGGCGGGTTGTGGCTGGCAGTGATCATCACGCCGGCAACGGCCCCTTTATGGACTACGGCATAGGAGATAGCCGGGGTCGGGGCGTCAGCGCGGGTAAGGTGGGCGACGATGTTGTTACCGGCCAGGACACGGGCCACCTCGGCTGCGTAGCGGTCGGAGAGGAAACGAGTGTCGAAACCGACGACGACCTCGGGCTGGCCATCGCCAGCCTCCTCCAGCACGTAATCGGCAGTGGCCTGGGCTACCAACCGCAGATTGGCGAAGGTGAAAGTATCGGAGATGACGGCGCGCCAGCCGTCGGTGCCGAATTTGATGGTCATGGTGTACCTCCTCAGACAATACAGCCTGATTATAGCGCGATAACAGTCCAGTGTCAATCCTCACACGTCGAAATAGAGTTCCATCTCATAAGGATGTGGGCGGTTGCGCACCTGGTAGTACTCCTCGTCCATCTTGAAGGCGATCCAGCGCTCGATCAAGTCTTCGCTGAAGACATCACCAGCCAACAGGAACTCGTGATCGGCCACCAGCGCATCCAGCGCCTCCTTGAGCGACGCGGGCAATGGCCGGATGACCGCCCGCTGCTCATCCGTCCAGGCAAAGACGTCGGCGTCTATCGGGCCAAAGCCGGCCTCGGTGGGGTCAATTCGGTGGCGGATGCCATCCAGCCCGGCCAGGAGTTGCGCCGCCAACGCCAGGTAGACGTTGCAAGCAGCATCCGGCGGGCGGAACTCGATGCGCACTCGGTCGGGTTGGGTAGCGTAGCGCGGGATGCGCACGGCAGCGCTCCGGTTGCCGATGGAGAAGAAGGCATTGACGGGAGCCTCGAAGCCGGGTACGAGCCGCCGGTAGGAGTTGGTGCTCGGGTTGGTGAAGGCCAGCAGCGCAGGCCCGTGCAGCAGGAGACCACCAATGTAGGATAGGGCCGTCTGGCTCAGCAGACCGTAGCCTGCAGGGTCGTAGAACACGTTCCGGTCACCCTTGAACAAATGCTGGTGGAAATGCATCCCCGACCCGGCCTCACCGTAAAGCGGCTTGGGCATAAAGGTGGCCGTCTGGCCGTGCCGGTGGGCCACCATCTTGGTGACGTACTTGACGATCATCGTCGCATCGCCGGCCTCCAGGAGACTCATCAGCGGCGTCTCAATCTCGCATTGACCCGGCCCACCTACCTCGTGATGGTGGTACTTAATCGGCACCCCCATCATCTGAAGATGCAAGCTTATCTCGGCACGCAGGTTATAGAGCGTGTCCTTGGGAGGGATGGCGTGATAGCCGCCGTGGAGCGGGATGTAGTGACCGTGCCCCCCTGCGCCGCTGCGCCAGGCGGCCTCGCCTGATTCGATGCTGTAGCCGGCACGGTTCACCTCGTTCTCGTAGGCCACGCTATCGAAGACGTAAAACTCGAACTCCGGTCCCCACTGGCTCCGGCTGGCGATGCCGCTCTCGACCAGATGCTCCTCGGCACGGCGGGCAATGTTGCGCGGGTCGTTGAGGAAGACTGCCTTCGTGTCGGCCTCCAGCGTGGTGCAAATGAAACTGAGGGTGGGTGTGTCCCAAAATGGATCGGCAAAGCCGGTGGAGAGATCAGGCACCAGCACCATGTCACCAGCCTCGACTGACTTCAGGCCGACGGCGGAGCCATCGAAGCCGACGCCAGCCTCCATAAGCGCCGAGACGAACTGGCTCTGGGGGATCGTGAGGTGATGCCAGCCCCCCCAAAGGTCAGCGAACTTGAGGTCAACCATTTGTACACCGTTCTCTTCCACGTAACGTCGTGCTTCTTCGAATGTGGTAAACATTGCGCTCCTTCCATCATAGCTATTAGCAGTTAGCCGTCAGCCGTTAGCGGTTGGCTTTTGTTCATTGTTCATTGGTTCATTGTTCATTGGTTCATTGTTCATTGTTCATTGGTTCATTGTTCATTGTTCATTGGTTCATTGGTTCATTGTTCATTGTTCATTGTCCTGTACACTGCCACTGTCTGCGCGGCGACCCGCGCCTGGGTAAAGTGGGCCAGAGCCCGCTCCCGTCCGCGCCGGGCCAGGTCTGCCCACAAGTCGGCCCCACGCATCAGGCGCACCAGGCACTCCCGCAGCGCATCGGTGTTCCCCTCGGGGAAGATCAGGCTGGCATCGCCCACCACGTTGGGGATCTCGCCGCAATCGGATCCGACGACGGGCACACCGCAGGCCATCGCCTCGATCAACACCCGCCCGAACTGCTCGACCCAGTTGGGCCGGGAGCGGGAGGGGACCACCAGCGCGTCCAGTTCCCGGTAGAAGGCTGGCATGCGCAAAGAAGGGATATCCCCCTCAAAGGAGACCCTGTCGGCCAACTCCAAACGGCGGGCAAGCAGTTCCAGCCGGTCCCGCTCTGGCCCAGCTCCCACGACGGCCAGCCGCCACACGCCCGGTAGCCCGGCCACTGCCTCCAGCAGCAAATCTACCCCCTTCTCCGGCACCAACCGTCCCACGTACCCGATGAGGAATCCACGGGCAGGGTCTCGTTCGCCAGAGCGCGGGATAAAGATGTCGGGATCTACACCGAACTGCGGGATGACGGCCAGCGGGCCACCGTAGCCCTTCTCACGCCAGACCGCCGCCGCCCCCGCGCTGCCTGCGATAGCGTAGTCGGCGTGGCGTAGATTATAGCGCTCAATGAGACGGAAGGGAAATGGATAGCGGCGGTTCAAGTTCTGCCAAGTGAACCACAGCGCACGAGCACCGGCGCTTTTGGCCAACCGAAGGGCATGGAAGGTGGCAAAGTTGTAGGGCTCCTCGTCCACGTGCACAACGTCGGGGGCGAAAGCGCGCAGCCGCCGCCCCAGGCGAGGATAAAAATGCAGGTGGAAACTGCCGTTGAACGCGATGGGTTCGACGACCAGTTTGTAACCAGCAGTGTAGGCTCGTTCCAGGCGAACCACGCGGCTGCCGTCGCGCCACGACGGTGGCACTACAACCACCAGTTCGACGTCCGGGAAGCGAGCAATCTCCTCCAGTTTGCGCTGGTAGGCACCCACCAGACAGGCTTTGGAGACCATCAGAATGCGCATTGGCACTTCATCACCTCGACTGTGAAAGTTTGACAAGCACTTGCATTGTGCTATAATTTGCCCGCTTTGGCAAGTTTGGCGAGCGGTGAGGTTTTACCAGACTGCCAGCGCAGTCGGGCGGGAGAGTGGGTGTTGGTCGCAGGCGTAACGGCGCTGGCGGCAACACTGCGTATCCTCGCTCTGGGGGAGGTTCCACCGGGGCTCTACCACGACGAAGCGTTCAACGGCCTGGACGCCCTGAACGTTCTCACGGGTCAATGGCCGGTCTACTTCGCGGCCAATCATGGCCGCGAACCCCTATTTATCTACCTCATCGCTGCCACAGTAGGCTTGCTGGGCCGCACGCCGGGTGCGCTGCGCCTGGCAGCAGCATTATGCGGCACGTTGACAATCCCTGCCACCTACCTGATGGTACGTGCCTGGTTCAACCGGCGCGTGGCCCTGCTGAGCGCGGTTGTCCTAGCGACCACGTTGTGGCATGTGCATCTCAGTCGCGTCGGGTTCCGAGCCATCACGCTGCCTCTAACGACGGCGCTGGCGCTGTGGCTGGGCGCACGGGCCTACCGCTCACACCACCGGCGCGACTGGCTGCTGGCCGGGCTCCTGTACGGTCTCTGCTTCTACACCTACCTGGCAGCACGCTTCACCCCCATTGTGCTGGCCGCTTTCGCCCTCTACCTGCTATACACCGGACGAGGCCGACGGCTGTGGCCAGGGGCTGCGTGGTTTGCGGGTGGGACGCTGGTGGCACTGGCCCCGTTGGCCGTCTACGCCATGGGCCACTGGGACATGGTGATGGGGCGACCGGGACAGGTCTCAGTCTTTAATCCGCTCATCAACGGTGGTGACCTGTGGGGTACACTAGGCCGCCAACTGGTCAGTACGCTGGGGATGTTCTTTGTCCACGGCGACACCATCCCACGTCACAATCTGCCAGGGCGACCGGTCTTCGAGCCGCTGATGGGGGCAATGATGGTATTGGGGCTGGGGCAAGCCGCGCTGCGTGCCCGACGGGAGACCTCCCCGGCCCTCACGCTGATCTGGGTGGGACTGATGCTGGTGCCCACCTGGCTGGCCGAAGATGCGCCGCACTTCCTACGAGCGGTGGGCGTGCTGCCCGTGCTGGCTATCTTTCCCGCGCTGGGGTTGGATGCGGCGGTGGCCTGGCTGGGGCAGCGATGGCGGCGTGGATGGGCAATCGCGCTGGTCTGTGCGATCCTGGCTGCTAGCCTGGCTGCGACCGGATGGGATTACTTCGTCCGTTACGGGGCTGATCCGCAGACAGCCTACGCCTTTGAAGACGCTGCCACCAAACTGGCCGCCAAGGTCAATCGCTTCGTCGGTGTCGGATGGGATGGGAGTGAACTGGTGGCGCGTGTCCCCCTACCCCTCCCCGGAAAAGGAGGACAGGGGAAGAATGGACGGCTGGTCTACGTGGACAGCCGACTGTGGGACGAGTGGGCCGCGGTCCCTTTCCTCGTGCCAGAAACGAGAGGTGTGACCAGACTTCCAGCGGAGGAGTCTCCCTCACCTCCCGCCGAGGGGGGAGGGAAGAGAGCGCTGCTCCTGCTTTGGCCCTACGATGGAGTGGGACACTACCTGGACCTGCTGCCGCGCAATGCACGCATTGAGGCATACGCTGGGCCGCTGGCACGGGGTGATCTGGAGGACGCCCCTTACATAGCCTATGTCGCCTACGCTGCCGACCCAAGAGCAGGACAGTCGGCTGGTTACCTGGCCTGCTTCGGAGGTCAAATCGCACTGACTGACTACGCAGTCGAGGCCGGCGACCAGGAGTGGAGAGTACGGTTGGAATGGGAGGCGCTGGCGTCTCCCCTGGAGAATTACACCGTCTTCGTCCATCTACGCGACGGTGAGCGGGTGGTGGCGCAGGACGATGGAGAGCCGGCAGGGGGATATTACCCCACGAGGTTGTGGCGTAGCGAGGACGTGGTCAGGGATACCCATGTGCTGGAACCTCCAAGGGAATGGGCAAGCGAGCCCCAACTCGTCGTGGGACTGTACGTCCGATCAACAATGGAACGCCTGGAAGCGGTGACCCAGCACGGGGAATCGTTGGGAGGCGAGTTGGTGCTGCCCATAACCAATGAACAATGACCCAATGAAGAACATTGTTCAATCGGCCTGATTCGTAGTTCACTGTTTACTGCCACATTACTCAGAACACAAGTCTGTCTTGAGGGAGGAACCTGATGTTTCAAAAACGCACATTGATCGGCATCCTGCTGGCAGTCGCGCTGCTGGGAACGGTGCAGGTCTTTTCTCTGGCCGCGCCCGATCTCTCGTGGCCCGCGCAGGAAGGGACAAACCTGCTGAAGAACGCCGGGTTCGAGGGAATCACCTGTCGTTCTGACTCGGAACCAGGGTGGTGCCTGGATAACTGGACGCATGACGTCCACGATGGGAGCTTTCACGACAACATCTTCACTCCGCAGGGATGGGTGACCTGGTGGCGCAAGGGGGGCAGCTATGGCCAGCCCGAGGTCAAGACTATCCCCAATGTGGCCCCGTTCACCGGCGAGCTGCCTCGCATCCACAGCGGCAACTACGCAGTGATGTACTTCAACTACTACCGCCTCCAAGATGGGGGACTCTACCAGGTCGTAACCGGCCTGGAGCCGGGTGCGACGGTGCAGCTTTCAGCCTATGGCCATGGGTGGAGTTGTAACAGCAACGAACACATAGGCTATTCCTGCGCCGACCCCTGGAATCAATGGTTCCAGGTCGGTATTGAGCCCAACGGCGTAGCAGATCCGTTTTCGCCGACTATTATCTGGAGCACAGATCAACTGGCACCTGACCACTACACGATCATCGGCCCCGTCACTGCCCAGGTAGGGGAAGGAGGCAACGTGTGTGTCTTCCTGCGTTCCCAGACCAAGTGGGGCTTTGAGCACCAGGATGCCTACTGGGACGACGCCAGCCTGGTGGTGACTGCACCGGGTTCCACGCCAACGCCCAGCCCTTTGCCGCCACCACCCACGGCAACCTCTGGTCCCTCCCCTACACCACGTGCTACGCCTACTCCGCGCCCGGATGGTGCAACGGTGCACATTGTTGAGGAGGGCGACACTCTCTTCGGCATCGCGCTGATGTACAACGTGCCAGTGGATCAGATTCGCGAACTCAACGCCGGCTCCCTTGGCCCCAACGACTTGATCAGCATAGGCCAGGGACTGGTGATCTCTCTGCCGAGCGAGACGCCCACCCCCACACCACTGCCCGCGCCTCCCACACCTGAGCCGACCCCCGTGACAGGGGAAGAGGCTGCTGGGGGCGCTTCTATCTGTGTGCTGGCCTATCACGACCGGAACAGTGATACATTCCGAGACGATGGGACTGAGGAACTTCTGCCCAACGCGGAGTTCACCGTCGCCGACACCTCTGGCGTGGTGGACCGATATACCTCCGACGGCATCAACGAACCCTACTGCTTCACCGGGTTGGCCCCAGGAACCTATCGGGTGATCCAGAATCCGCCACCAGGCTATGAGCCTAGCGGTCCCGCCGAGTGGGCGGTAGCCCTCTCCGAAGATATGAGTTGGGACCTGCAGTTTGGCAATGCCCGGGGCGAGAACCCGGCAGCCCCTGGTGAGACCGCCGAGCCTACAGCAGCAAGCGGAGATGAAAACGAACCGGCTGGCGGCTCAACATTCAGCCGCATCTTTGCGACTGTCGCCAAGATCAGCGGCGTGCTGGTGCTCATCCTGGCCCTGGGAGTGGCAGTGCTCTTCGTCCTCAACCGGCGGAGGATATAAGCCTATCAGAACTCCGAGGTTTTGACCTCAGGTTCGGGTATACCGCGGCACAAGAGACCGATTAGAAGCCGCATAGTGAGCACGCCAATGAAACCTCGGAGATCTTTGGGGAGATTAAGATGCACTCACGGAGCGTTGCCTGGGGAAGCGTCGTGTCCCTGGCGACGCTCCTGCTTTTGGCGCTGATCGCGGCTGGGCCACTGTGGGGGACGGGGCTACTGAACACCCGAGGGGGCGGCGACAGCCCATTCCTGCTACTGCGCACCCACCAACTGGCAGCCAACCTGCGGGCCGGCGTCTTCCCAGTCCGCTGGATGCCCGATGCTGCCTACGGTCTGGGCTACCCCTTCTTCGGTTACTACGCGGCGCTGCCGTACTATCTGGCCGCGGGGTTCACCCTGGTCGGCCTGGACATCCTTAGCGCCATCAAACTCACCCAGACGCTTTTCTTCGTTGCGGCAGCGCTGGGGATGTACGGCTGGGCACGGCGAGTGCTGCACAGCCAGCCTGGTGGATGGTTGGCCGCCGTCGCCTATACCCTGGCCCCCTTCCACCTGGTCAATATATACGTGCGGGGTGACTCGCTCTCCGAATTCGCCGCCTTCGCCTTCTACCCGCTCATCTTGTTGGGCCTGGATCACCTGGCAGCGCGCCCATCCCTCCGTCGCACCTTTCCCCCCGCCCTGGCCTATGCGGGCCTGATCCTCACTCACAACCTGTCCGCCCTTATCTTCTCCCCGTTCATCCTGCTGTACCTGGTGATACTGGCGTGGCGCGACGGGAAACAGCGCCAGCGCTTTTTCGTGTTTGGGATTTGGGCATTGGGGTTCGGGATTTTACTCTCGGCCTGGTTCTGGCTCCCCGCTCTGGCCGAGACCGGCTACGTCCAACTGACCGCCCAGACCACCGGCTACTTCTTCTACGGCAACCACTTTCGGGGGACAGACCTGGTGCAACCGAGGCTCGTTTTCAACTGTGCCATCACCCCCGGCGGCCCGACCCCCTTCGCGATGGGGTTGATGCAAGCGGCGCTGGCACTGACCGGGGCGCTCGTCGCCGTCATTAGACGATTACGTTCGCAATCCACAGTTCGCGATTTGGGGTTTGGGGTTTGGGGTTTGGGGTTTGGAATTCTCGGCCTAACCCTCAGCACCTGGCTCATCACGCCCCTCTCCCGTCCGCTGTGGGACCACCTGCCGCTACTGCCGATGGTACAATTCCCCTGGCGCTTCCTCTCGGTACAGGCGCTTTTCACTGCGCTGCTTACCGGCGCGTTGGTAGCGCCCCTCCGCCGCCGAGGATGGACCGCCGCCACCATCCTGACAGTCCTCCTGGCCGTGGCGAGCCTGGCTGGCCTGCGCCCCGAGTACTTGCCCATCACCGCCGAGGAAGTCACGGTCGAGCGGCTGCAACTGTACGAACTATTCACCGGCAACATCGGATCGAGCATCCGCTACGAGTACCTGCCCCGCTGGGTGGTACCGCGTCCCTACACCAGCCCGGCACTCTTCGACCCCGACGCCCCCCCACGGGCCATCCTGCTCAACGGAGAACTGGTGGGCGCGGAGGAAACGGTACACGAACCAACCCGCCGCGTCTGGACGGTGGAAGCTGGCGCGGGTGGCGCGGAGGTGGCCTTCCCGCTCTACTACTGGCCCGGCTGGCGGGCGACGGTGGACAGCGCACCCGTCGAAGCAAAGCCCGCGCACGACTCGGGCTATCTCACGCTGGCCATCCCTGCCGGACGGCACGTGGTCGTCACGCGGTTGGGCCGCACCCCACTGCGCGTTGTCGCTGAAGGAGCGTCGCTGGCTGCCGCATTGGCATTGCTGGTAGTCGTCATCGCGTCCAGGCGCGAAATCCCAAGTCCCAAATCCCAAACCCAAAACTGGCCATTTGTCATTTGCTATTTGTCATTTGTCACTTCACTCGCGTTACTGACCGCTTTCAGCCCTCGCATCGCCGCCACCAATGACTCCGACCTGACGATGGACTTCGAGGACATGCCATACTTGCACCACAATCCCGGCGGTGTAGACTTCGACGGGTGGCGGGTGACTGGCTACGACTACAGCGCCGACCAGCTTGCCCCTGGGGACAGGCTGCACGTGACGCTGAACTGGGAGGTGTGGCAGGAAGGGATAAGCGCTACGCTGCACATGGTCTCACCGGCAGCGGTCCGCCAGGCTGAACTCCCCGCAATAGCGGAAGCCACTGCTCACCTCCCCCTCCCCACCCCTCCAGGGGGGGAGGTAGCGCCCACTGCCCGCTGTACAGGCAGCACCACGCTAGAACTGTCCATCCCTCAAGACGTGGCTCCGGGCCTGTACCTGATCCGCCTGGAGAGAGAAGACGAGAGAGCGCGGTCGGTCTACCTGCGGCCGGTGTGGATGAGCGAAGGGGAAATAGCTGCAGCAAGCGACATCTTTGCAGACAGCGCCGACGGCGCGCTGCGGCTACACACCGTCGAGGCCACACAGATTGCGCCTGATAGACTCGATTTGCGGCTCGATTGGTCCGCCGCCAGGCCCGTCGCCGCCAACTACGGGCTCAGCCTGCGACTGACCGACCCCACCGGCAACGAGTGGGCGCGGCTGGACACTCAACCCGGTTACGGCTTCCTGTCCACCAGCCTGTGGCCGGTTGGCCGCCTCATCCACGATCGTTACACACTCCCGCTCCCGGCAGGCATCCCGCCCGGCGACGGCTACACCCTAAGCGTGAGCCTTTACCGCGTGGCGACCTGGGAGAGTGTGGGGGAATTCACCCTCCCCATCTCGCTGCATCGGGCCACTCTACGATCCGACGCACCGGTCATCGCCCACTTCGGGAAAGAACTGGCGCTGAGCCAGCTGCAGGTGCCAGAGCGTGTGCGACAAGGGGAGACGCTGCCCCTGACAGCTTACTGGCTGGCCGTGGAGCAACCCTCGGTGGACTACGTCGCAGAATGGCGGCTGGAGACGACTGGATTTTCGCAATTCGCAATTCACAATTCGCAATTCGTAACGCTGTCTCCCGGCTCCCCGCCGACCACCTGGCCCATCGGGGCGTGGGTCGCCGGCCGCGCCGCACTGGTCATCCCGCCCACCGCCCCACCCGGTGACTATACCCTCTCGCTCACGTTGCACGATCCCACCAGCGGCGCATCACTGGGTGCCTACGTCCATCCACGGCCGGTGCACGTGTGGGAGCGCGAACGGGTCTGGGAACTGCCACCAATGCAGCGGGAGGTGAGCGCCAGATTCGGCAGAATGATCGAACTGGCGGGATACGACCTGAAACGAGAGGAAAACGTGCTGCACCTGACGCTCCACTGGCGGGCACTGGCCGCCCCCGACCGGCACTACATGCTCTTCGTCCACCTGGCCGATCCGGCCACCTGCCGGCCTGTAGCACAGGTAGACACAATGCCCCGGGGGTTCACCTACCCCACCGGGATATGGGCCCCTGGCGAGATCATCTCTGACGAGGTGGTGCTTTCGCTGGAGGGAGTGCCGGGCGGGCAGTACGACCTAGCCGTCGGCTGGTACGAGCCCGAGACGGAGGTTCGGCTGGAAGTGCGGGATGCGACGGGCAGCGTCCTGCCCGATGGCCGCCTCGTCCTCTCCGACCGCGTGACCGTTCCCTGACCATAGCAGAGACTTCGGACCTCGGACCCTCAGTAAGCATTCGGCAACTTGAAAAGGTTAAAGAACGTGCGGATCAGGATCTTAACGTCCAGAAGCAGCGACCAGTTCTCAATGTACCATAGGTCGTACTTGGTCCTCTCGGCGATGGAGGTATCACCGCGCAGTCCGCTGACCTGCGCCCAGCCAGTCATGCCAGCCTTCTCCCAGTGGCGATCCATGTAGCGCGGGATGGAGCGACGGAACTGGTTGACGTAGACAGGGCGCTCCGGCCGCGGCCCCACCAGGCTCATCTCCCCGAGCAACACGTTGACCAGTTGGGGCAGTTCGTCCACGTTGAGGCTGCGGATGATGCGGCCCAACCGGGTGACGCGGGGATCGTCCTCTACCGTCCACCCAGGGCCGTGAGTCTCGGCATCCTGCCGCATGGAGCGGAACTTCAGCATCTGGAAGGACCGGGCGTCGAGCCCCATGCGCTCTTGGGCATAGAACACTGGGCCACGCGAGTCCAGTTTGACCAAGATCGCCATCAGCATCATCGGCGGCGAGAGCAGGATTAGCACGCAGGCCGCCCCGACGACGTCCATCAACCGCTTGGCTGCACGCCGCCAACCGCGCAGCGCGATGTCGCGCACAGTCAGCAACGGCAGCCCTCCCAGGTCGCCGATGCTCACCTGGCTGGCCATAATCTGGAACACGTCGGGGTAGACCTTGATCGTCACCTTGCCCCGCTCACATTCCGAAAGCAGCATCAGGACCTCTTGATGCGTCGCCTCCGGCAGGGCGATGATGACCTCGTCAACCTGGTGCTCGTCAATGATGGGTGCCAGATCGCCGGCTTGACCGAGGATCGGCGCACCCAATGGAACCCTATTCGAGCCACTGGTGGCGACGAAGCCAATCACTTCGTACCCCAGTCCAGGGTTCGATTGAATTTTCTGGAAGATCATCCGCCCCACGTCGCTGGTGCCGACGATGAGCACCCGGTCACGCCCCCAGCCCCGTCTCCGCAGCCCCGTCCGGATGCGTGTGTGTATCGCTCGACCAGTGGTGACGAACACAATAGTGAGCCCCCAGCCGTACAGGATCATCCCCCGCGAGTAGTCCAGTTCCAGGGGGCTGTTCTTGAAAAGCAGCGAGGAGAGCGCTACACCCATCAGCGTGCCCACTGTGGTGGATGCCGAAATGGAGTAGAACTCGTCAATGCGCGAAGGCATACGGGCCAGCCGGTACAAATGGGAAAAAGCAAACACCACCAGGATGGACACGACGTGGGCCAGCACGATGCCGGCATAGTTGGGAAAACTCCCCATAGCCTGAGCCTCTTCCGGCCAGGGAATCCAGCGACGCATCCAGTAGGCCAGCAAAAAAGCCAGACCGGCCATCGCTGCGTCGGTGAGGGCCAACGTGAGCACAAAGATCATCTGAGTCCGCGTCTTCGACTTCACAGCGTCACCTCCGGTCGTCCTCTGGTCAAGGTGAAGACAAGCCGCAACTGTTCGAGCCTCAGTCGCAGCGAAACGGCACTGACGATGAGAGCGTGAATCCACCAGGGGGTCTCAGCAGCGTAGTGCTTCCGGTAGAAGATGTCCATTGCGCGGTAGAACTCGACTTGAGCACGCGGGCTGTGACGGGTAGCTGCCCGCTTGACGTGCAGCACTGTCACGGCCGGGTTGTAGTAGACCTTCCAGCCAGCCGCTTTGATGCGATGGGCCCAGTCCAGGTCCTCGCCGTACATAAAGAACTGCCCGTCCATCAGGCCGGCCTGGGCGATGGCAAGAGCCCGCACCAGCATAAACGCACCCACGACGGAATCCACATCGGTGACCTGATCGGGGTCGAGGTAGGTGAGATTGTAGCGGCCAAAGCGCCGGCTGCGGGGGAAGAGGCGCGAGAAGCCTACTAGCCGGTAGAAGGCGATCTCCGGCGTGGGGAATGACCGCCGGCAGGCCAGGTCGAGTGACCCGTCGGAGAGCACCAGTTTGGGACCCGCGATGCCGGCGTCGGGGTGATCGGTCATGAAGTCCAGCATCCGCGCCAGCGCGTCCGGCGGCAGCTCCGTATCCGGGTTCAAAAGCAGTGCAAACTTTGGGGTTTGGGGTTTGGGGTTTGGGATTTGGGATTCCTGAAAGCCGAAGGCCTTCAGACCCTGGTTGTTAGCACTGGGGTAGCCGACGTTCTCCGCGTTAGCGATGAGGCACGCCTGGGGAAACTCGGCAGCGACCATCTCGGCGCTACCGTCGGGTGAGGCGTTGTCCACGATACAGACTTCAAAAGTGAAATCGCCCTGGCTGGCGTAGACCGAGCGCAGGCAGGTGCGCAGCAGGTCGCGGGTGTTGTAACTTGTGATGACGATCCCCAGATCAAGCACCGTTTTTTCCAAGGTAGAACGAGACCAACACACGGTTCCAGTGTAAAGCACGTGTTGCGTACTTCGTGTTGCGTACAGGTTTATTCGATATAGCGACTTGTTCGGCGACTCTTCGCCCTGAATTTGCCCTCCCCCAACTTCTGTTACTCAGGCCTCTGTAAGTTCTTCAACCTCTCGAATAAGCACAGGTAGATTGGGTCGAGTGAATCTCATCTCCGGCGCAGGGATGCGGTTGTGCTTGATGTCGGGAGGCACGTGCTTGTGATGTGGGAATGTTGAAGCCAAACTTGGATCATTCGGATGTGGAAAGTCGTCATACCAATACAATCGTTCTGTGCCTCGATCAACTTCGTAGCCATATGATGTGATCAAGCCTGCGTCGAAATCCAATTCCTCTCTCAGACGCAGCCGGATACCGCTTGAAAAGAACACTTCCCCGTCAGCAACCCCGGTGTACGGACTGTCAGGCCAAACTGCCACTGTGGAATGCTCTACAGTGGGGCGATGAAGCAACCCGGCCACAAAGCGGCTGTAGCTGGTCAGCGACTTCAGTGGATCATCGCTCATTTTCAATAGGTGGGCTGCACGCGCAGGATTGTAACCAAATCACGTCGTTGAATTTGCCTGGTGTAGGCTTCTTTGCGCCGCAGCCACGTCTCATAAATCCCCTTCCACCGGCTGAAATCGGCGCGGGTCTCGTCGTAGGCATCATAGTGAGCCAGTTTGCCTGACATGAGAGCGGCATAAAAGTCTTCGCTGAGAATGCCGTATTTCTCCTCATAGAGAGTCAGGCGGCGCTCAAGCAATTTCATTTCAACAATCAGTTCGTGAATTTTCATTCTTGCCTCCAATTTGCGCGACCGATCAGGATAGAAACTCTGTCCCATACAAGTGACCCGGCCCTCCACATCCGGCACTGATGGAACAGCCAATTGCCCTGAGCTCCTTTTGCCTGAAGACTGGTGCTACCGTCTTCAGAAAGGCATCTCGCACTCCCTCATACGGGCGGTCCTTATCTCAGGAGGCGACGACATTCTAACACAAAGGAGTGGGCTGGTCAAACAATGGCTCACTCAGGATGCGGCAGATGGTGCTCCACCCACGCCTCCACCGCCGCCAACACCCGCTCCTTGTCGACGTCGTTGAAGACCTCGTGGAAGTAGCCTTCGTAGACCTGCCGCTCCTTATCGCCCAGCGTCATGTTCTCGTAGAAGACGCGGCTGCCCTCGGGTGGAGCCAGCCGGTCGGCGCTGCCGTGCACGATCAGGCACGGGATCCGCATCTCGGCGGCGTGCGCCTGCGTCCACTCGATGGCCCGGGTGAGTTCGGTGCCCAGGCGTGG
>Ga0209121_10001043_pt1 | contig 29062 bp, 27 predicted proteins | sample Cruoilmetagenom3_FD_187292 | JGI IMG/M metagenome (GOLD analysis project Ga0209121, IMG submission 187292) | Oil polluted marine microbial communities from Coal Oil Point, Santa Barbara, California, USA - Sample 3 (SPAdes) (version 2) | ecosystem: Environmental > Aquatic > Marine > Oil seeps ...
TCCTCGAAAAATCTGCTGTCCACCGATCGGCATCAGGCCTGTAAGCAGTAACCAAAACGGCTGGTGAAGAAGCGTCCTTGGGAATTCTTCAAACCACGTGTATCGGGTTGCCAAGACGATCTTTCAGTAATACCAATACACATGGACCTTTCGGATAGTCAGGATAATCTTCTATAACTAATGCATCCGAAACTCCTGCCATGATATCCCTGACGAAAATGTTGTCTTCCGCAAGCTCATCATAACCATGGTTGGATATCATAACTTCCCTACGTTCAACCAGTCTCAGAACTCTCTCAAATGTCTCATTCATATTTTAATAATACAATAATCAGGGACTACTTGGCAATAATATTCACTTTTCCATTAATATAAGAGTACGTTCAATGAAAATATAGTTACTGCTAAAACCGCGAGACCCTTGCTGTCCACTTAAGTGACTTGTTAGCGCAATTACTTGATATTGTTTAACGTAATGCCTCAAGTGCCTTTCCGACTGGTGGAGCTAATTCGATGAATTTTTCTAATTTTTCGCATTTATATTCACTGCATGTTGCGCAATGAGCATTGGATTTTTCTATATTGCATTTTCTGATTTCGCACATGCTTTCAGTAAAGAAGAACTTAATGCCATCAGACTTGCAGCCATTACAATTAATCTGCTCTGGTTTTACCTCTGTATTGTATTGAACAGACCATTTTGCTGCCACATCTTGACGTTTTTTTTCATCGTTTTCTTGAGTGGCTATATAGCATTCACATTTTAAACAATCCAATCCACAATATGCGAGCATGATATTAGCTCCTTTCTTTTGATAATGTATTTTTACCAATTAGCTCAAATGCTTTGCTGATGCCTAATATGTATAGATATCGAATTGCTGCTGGACCAACATTAGGAATGGTATTGAAATTATTTACTTCAGTTCTGTTTTTCATTTTATGTTTTGCTTCCGGTTTTATATTTTGGCGCGCCAATACCGAGTTGAGCGGAACCCCGGTCAGGTGGACTGATAGGTTGGGCGGCCTTAAAATGCAAATAGCCGTTGCAAAACAGAAATAACTTTTAACTGGGTTTCTGGATCTATAGTACCAAGTTTTTTCACAAGTCTCGTTTTATCTATCGTCCGTATCTGATCTAAAACAATTTGCCCTTTTTTCTTTTTAAATTTGCATATTACTCGTGTGGGATAGTCCTTCCCGGCTGTAGTCATCGGGGCAACTATGACGGTGCGAATATGTCGATTCATTTCATCAGGCGAAATAATCAAACAGGGTCTGGTTTTCTGAATTTCAGATCCAACAGTAGGATCAAGGTTTATCAAATATACATCGAATCGATTTACTACCATTGCCATTCTTCTTCATCCCAGGAATGTGAAATGTTTTCTTCTCCGTTTATCAGTGTATCATCACCTTTTTCCGCCATTGTTTTGAAAACATCATCCCAATCTGCCCTTGGATTTGAGATAGGGCGAATAATGATTTGATTTTTCTCTACCTCAAGCTCAACATCATCCATAATCCCAGTTTGCTCGAGTAGAGGTTTTGGAATACGTATTCCTTGAGAATTACCAATTTTTATAACGCGTGCTCTCATTATTCTTACCTCCTTGACTCGATAGGTATCCACATTGTAATTACATTAGTATGAAATGTCAAGGATTTATTATGTTCATTTCCAGTTTTAGCTACCCAACAAAAAGCTCACCTGACGCAAACGCGCCAGCGTTTTGCGGTCAGGTGCAGTGAGTAGTTCAGTTGGTGTCAAATTTCTTCTGCTTTTCCGAGATGGGACTACCCTTTTCTGCGGAGCAGGTTTCTGAGCTCGGAGAAGAAATTGTCTCTGACTTCCTGAACGTGGAGAGCTTCCTGATAGTCCATAGTGGCCTGATCCTTGTCCTTGAATCGTTCCGGCTCGACCTGAAGGACGTAGGAGTTGACCTGCTTGGCCCAGAACCACTCTGCACTCCCGAACTGAATACACCCGGGGTCTGACGTCGGGATGTCTCTCAGGTCCTCAAACATCTCTTTCCCTTCAGAGCTGTTCTCAAGACAGAGAGCGACGTAGGCTATCCGGTACGTAACCGGTGCAACACCATCCGAAATGGGCAAACGCTCCGTACTGTTGCGATCCTGCTGAGTCGCATGGATGAAGTGTCCATAGCAGCTCTGGAGAGTGAAACAGCAGGGGAGATCCTGGAAACTCTTCACGATGTCCACAATGGGGCCATCAATCGTGTCAGTATCCAACGTGGTCAGGCATGCCTGCCGTTGCTGAAAATAATGAGGGTTATCGACAAAGCCCTTGGGTTCCGTGAACGTTCTCACCTGCTCCGTCCCTTTCTTCAACCCAATGTCGAGCTAACGCGCATATCTCTTCTCCGCAACAGCCTTGAAAAAAGTGTAGCAAAAAACACCATCATACTCTGCGGCCCTGTAAAGGTCTTTAATGCCTTTATCAAACGTGAGTTGGTCTATTATTCCCGCTTCAATAGCAGCAGCACGAACACCCTCAATCATTGCAGTAAAAGTTTTCTTAGTAAAACCTTCGACTAATTGAGGTTTACTGGAATCAACATAAACCATTCGCGGGGAAACGCAAACCATTTCATAGCCTGCTTTAGTTATAAGAGGATATAGTTCTCTCCCAATCATTGCATTTCCGCCACTTCTTCTTTGAAGCTCAACCTGACATTGGATTGCTTTGTAAGCAGCTTTGCTATCAGGATAAAAGTAAGTCGAACCATGGTCGCCTTCGATAACAGTTATGGTTCCGCCAGGCTTGATAAATCTCTTTAGGATTGAAAGGGCTTCAATAGGGTTCGGAAGGTGCTCAAGTACGAAACATACAAAAATATGGTCGAAAGATTCCGTTTCAAAAGATAGATCGAAGATATCTCCCTGTTGAAAAGTAACATTGGAGAACCCTTCCGATTCCACCCTCTTTTTTGCTTCAACAACTGAAGTTTCAGATATGTCAATAGACGTGATATGGGCATTTGGACTGTTTCTTGCCAGTGTAACGGTTTGTGAACCAACTCCACACCCCGCTTCCAAAACCTTACTTTCTGCGGGAAATGAGGTGTCTGAATGCAATAAATCTACAAGAGTCGAAGCCTGGTCTTGTAAACGAATATTTTCTCGTTGATCGTAACCGTGAACGTATGCGTTATTCATTTTTCTCCTATGCCTAATTGGAATTACCTTGACATTAGATTGTTTCTGTAGCATCTCTTTGAACTCGGCCGGATTAGCCTCAAAACGATGTGTGAGTGGAACGCAGTAGAACTCACATCTGAGTGAATGCAGTTGTTCGAATACTATCAGGCTGAGACTTGCTGCAATCTCTCTGCAAGCCAGATCTTGATAATTGACTGTCGGGGAACACCGAGTCGCTTGGCCTCTTTATCCAGAGAATGAATCATCCAGAGCGGGAAATCAACATTGACTCTTTTTTGCTCCTGTTCAGGTCGTCTGGCTTTTGAAAGATCCAGGTGCTTTATAACGCTCTTTCCCTCATCAAATGCCGAGTTGAGCGGAACCCCGACTTGGCGTGAAAGGGAAGTCTTTTTACTTTCCTTTCACGCCAATCAAGGGGCAGAGTCCCGCGGAGCGGGATTTCCGCTCGAACGATTTGTTATGTATTTCTTTCATTTTATGCACACAACGGTTTTATGCTTCCAGATTCAAAATAGTTCTCCCTTTTAATTTCCCGTCAAGCATTAAATTAATTTTATCGCTTAATTCAGCTAGAAATATCTCTGTGTAGATTTCCATCAATTGATCAGGTTTCCAATCTTTAGCTAATTTATTCCAAACAATTTCTCTGTAGGTCATGGGATAATTTTGTGAGTCAATACCAATTAAAGATACACCTCTCAAAATAAAAGGAAATATTGTCATATTGAGTTTTGGAGAAGCAACATTGCCACAGCAGGTAACTACACCCATTGGTTGGATTGATTTGATAATATTCTCAAGTATTGTTCCACCTACTGTATCTACCCCTCCGGCAAAACATCCTTTCAGTATCGGACGTGCATCTTCTTTTTCAAAATCTTTTCGCGAAACAACTTCGCTTGCTCCGAGTTTAAGCAGAAAATCGTGCTCTTGCTTCTTGCCAGAAATGGCCGTAACTGTGTATCCAAGCTTTGCAAGAATGGCTACACTCAGTGCCCCTACGCCACCAGTTGCTCCAGAAACTACAACTTTTCCATCTTCCGGCTTAATACTTTCTGTCAGTCTATAAACAGACATTCCGGCTGTCAAACCTGCTGTTCCAATTATCATAGACTCTTTCATCGTCATTCCTTCAGGCAATTTCACTGCCCAATCCGATGACACTCTAATGTATTGTCCAAATCCTCCGGCAGTATTCATTCCCAGGTCATAGCTTGTGACAATAACTTTTTCGTTTTCACGGAACTTCTTGGTACCAGAACAAACAATTGTTCCAACAGCATCAATTCCGGGTGTATGTGGGTAATTTTTCGTTACTCCCTTATTTCCACTTGCAGAAAGAGCATCTTTATAGTTTAAGGATGAATACCGAACCCTGATTAACAAATCATTGTTAGGTAAGTCATTAACAGATCTTGTTTTTATGTTCCTTATAAATCTGTCTCCTTGCTCTTCAACCACAAATGCTTTAAATTTTTTTTGTTCCATAATCATACTCAACTTTTATATAAATTTCTAATTTATGTCACATAATCCTCCGCATAACCGGCTGGTAAAGGAGCGCAGCGGATTTACCAGTTCGAGTTGATACGATTATTATACGCAATTTCTATATTAGTGTTCATGAGGTCCAAGAAAACGCTCTCCATTAAAATGGATCATGTGATCTGGGTTGTCTGCAATCCATACCTCTGTTTCCCATGCTATATCTGCCGCATTCTTGCGGAACTCTGCCCGATTCGGAAAGGCAGTTACATATACCCTGCCTACTTTGCAGGTTGCTAAGGCTTCTTCTAGCTCTACCCATCTCTTAGGAGATACTGGCCCATGACTTGTTACTGCCTCAATTAAGAATAACCAGTTGCGTTTTTCATCAAAAACCACAACGTCAGGCAGTTTGTCATGTGACATAGGTGGCACTCCGATAGACTCAAGAAACTCACTTTCCAAAATCATGAGTTTACCGCCTTCGTTCCGACTGCTGGCTGTGTCTCCTATATAGAGAAGCCGGCCGCCTTCCCCAATAAACCTAGAGCAGAATTCGTGAACTATATCGGCATGCAATTGATTATGCTTCCCTGGGGAAAGTGATATTTCCTTTCCATCGGGTAATGTGATAGGGATTTTTTCTTTATCCAATGTTTTTGCATAAAGAGCTTTTAAGGCGGTTAAATCCTGTTTATACTCCTCAACCTTTCTCATCCATTCCCCCGCTGGGTACTCTCTCAAAACAGCAAGAATTGACTCATTCAGGGAATAGTTATTATCTTTGCTATTTGTAGGACGAGAAGGGTTATCCCGATTCCGATCTACAATTCGGGCTTGCTCAAATTGATGTAATGTCTGGCGGCGGATAGTTTCACGACTATTGGGTTTGTAATCCTGCCTGTAGTACTCACGGATGAACTGCATGATATCTACTGTTGGGAGCAGTGGTGATTTTACGTTATCCCATGAACTTTCCGGTTGAATATCTGCTAGAGCTAAAAATACCCATCCTGATCTATCGTTATATTGTGCCTTTGGCATACCAAGAGCTTTTAATATTTCCTTAGACTGTTTTAGCTTCTTCTCTCGCTGTTTTTTCGTGCTCATTATATGTCCCGTATATTTAGTGCAGATTGGACAATCTCATCTACTGCCGATTGTTCATAGCCTTTAGCCCTCTGCACTTCCTTTCCTATTGATATAATCTGGTCTCTTGTTGGCAATTTTAAAAGTCGTATTTCTGTAGCGTTAACTTGGGTATTTCCAGATATAGACCGAAAATAACGATCCATAAACGTAGAATTAAACAACGCAGCCAACCCAAATGCTTCTGGAAGATCCATGTCTTCACCTTTTACTCCGATATAGTTCAAATGATTTTCTAATCCAACTAGGTGATCTTTGAATTGTTTAGGATCATGGATACCTGCAACGAGACGGCGCTTCTCATCTTTAGAACTGAACCGCTTTAGAATTACATAGACTTTGTTACTACAGGTGTGTTTCTCATATCCTTCCTTCAAAATAAAACGCGCGTCCTTCCAGTGTTTTCCGGTCCATTCTATGCGGAACGCCTTAACATTGTGCATTCGTAACAAAGGAATGCTATCTTTTTGGGCCTTTGCTGTAATAAATTCTCTTGTGCGAAATTCCACTACCGGGCCGGTGGAAATATAGTAATTGTTTCCTTCAAAGCTGCTGGGCCAATCTTCAACTAACCTCAGAATATGACCATCTGCCGCACTCTCTGGAATCCGAATAATATTATGTCGATTGCTTCCATCAATAATCAGTTTTTGCGGATAGCGGACTACCTCAGATTCCGCCAAGTCTTCTGAGCAAATGCTCGACCATATTTCTATAGTTGGTTGCTGTCCACTTTTTACGAACTTACAAATAATGTTCTCTTGTAGAACCCCCATATTTTTGAAAAGCCGGTTTCTGGATCGAAAGATATGCGCTCGTTCTAAGCTCATCTGTGACTGGAGATAGCTACGAAAGCCTTTGAAATATAGGCCATTTGTAAAACTACGTGGAACAATAGCTACCATTTGCCCCCCTGACACTAGGCATGACGATACAACCGCCATAAAGGATGCGTAAATATTGGGGTTTCCTTTAAACAGATCGGCGGTTGCTCCACTATATACGGAGTTTTTGGAGTTATACTTGAAATATGGCGGATTGATTATTGAGATATGAAAACCACGTTCGCGTTTATCTGGTCTCGACAAAACAAAATCCTCATTTCGAATTTCATATGAGAATTTTCCGCCCTTTTTGATAAATATTTTAGCCAATCGATCCATGTTTTCTTCGAGTGCTGACAATATATCTTTATCTACCTCGAAAAGAACTGCATGGACTCGACGGTTTCCTATCTCTAAGCAGCGGCGAGCTGCAGATGCTGTAAGAATTCCTTCTCCTGCACCAGCATCAAGAATTTTTACCAACTCAACGTTGCCAATGGAGTGGAGCATTGATGCCATATAATCGGCTGTTTTGGACTCCGTAAAAAACTGTCCTAGCTCTTTGCTTTGTGACCTGGACTTGAGATCAAATAAGCTAAGTTGTTCTACAGCATTAATATTCAGCACAATATCAACTTCCTATCCATTTCATTATCTGTACTATATGGTCTGATTGCGTATAATGCCGCGGATAACCTGGACAAAAAGCGCCAGCTTTTTGGATCAGAGTTGATCCGCATGTTATATTTTTCTTATTGATTTTTGTGGGTTATCAGCTTTTCAGTATTCATATCCTCCGCTGCATCAAACTCATCTTTGGTCTGCTGCTCACGTTTCGATTCCCAACCAGTAACTATTGCCGGGCATAAAGCTTCAAAATGCTTTTTAAGTTCCTGCCAACTATCAGGAGATTTTATCCACAAATCACAGCTGCCATCATTTTTTTTATTGACCTTGGTTGAAATAGCATCTTTGAAATTATCAAATTCATTTTGGGCAGCATCAACCGCTCTTTTATGAAAATAAATCTGTATAGCCCCAGGGTTGTTTTCAAAAATATATAAGGCCACATAAACTCTGTTTGATAGAGTGCCAGTTTCAGTTAACACAGGAAGGCCATATGAAAAGCCTCCTGGGTTAGGCCACTCATAGGCGGCTGGAAACTGATTCCGGAAAAACAATGAAACATCGTAATAATAGTCCTCAACCGCAAACTTTTTCACATTGATTTTTAATTTTTCCAGATTGCCTTTTTTAGAATATCCTGTTGTTGAAGGAAGTGTTGAACTAACTTCAACCTGTTTTGATAAGAAAATTTCACTCCCTCTTTTGAATCCGTGAAAAGTTGTCAGCGAAATATCAAGATCGCTTTCCGATAAAAATGATACCATCCTTTTTGTTTTTTCATCTGCACCTAACCCGACTAATACCATTCGCGGGTTTTGTACCTCTGAAAAAGCTTTGCCAAATTGCTCTTGATACCATGAAAAAAAATTATCAATTTTCTCAATGCCCAAATTTCCTGAACGTGATGTTATATGATCCGCTAATTCCTTTGGATCAAGCGACGCCAAGTAAGATGAATAATCTATAATTTGGGATACTGCACCCCTTGTAAGTGTTCCTCGCTTGAGTTCAAAAATTACTATATTCCCATCGCCATCAACCCCGAGTAAATCCAAAGGACCGCCAGCCGTTTCTGTCTGCCTGCCAACTAACTTTAAATCTTCCATAAGCAAGTTTGGATGCTGCGTTATGACCTCTTCCAGCATATTTTCAGTTTCCGTTTCAGCTACATTAGGTATTTTCTCTATCCTTATTTCTTCTTTTGAATTATCTATTTTCCAGAGCCTAATTTCTTTCATGATTTTCTCCTAAATATAATGCCGAGTTGAGCGGAACCCCAACTTGGCGTGAAAGGAAAGCATTTTCACTTTCCTTTCACGTCAATCAAGGGGCGGAGTCCCGCAGAGCGGGATTTCCGCTCGAACGATTTGTTCGCGCCCACTTCACAATGGCTCCTACGAATCACAGCCAGCTAAGTGAAATCAGGTGCATTGAAAGTTAGCCGCTTTTTTTATTTTTTATTTCTTTAATAAACCATTCATATACTTCAACAAACCTTTTGAATATAGATTCACTTTTTAAAACAGACAAAATAATACTTGGGGACTTGGTAATTGTCTGATTGCTTGAGATAGATATACCATCTATTGAATTTAAACGATTTAGCAACTCATTTCTTTTTTCTTCGTTATCAAAAGGGGGATATTTTGAATAGTCTCCAAATCGAATCCAAATCCTACCTCCCAATTCTGTTGAAACAGAAAAAATTTTATATTCGGTATCATATGAACTCATTATCAAATGAAAATGTGCATTAATAGTTTTACTCCAATGAGGTTCCAATTGCATGGTACCGGCCCAATTTAATAAATTATTCGTGATATTTTCCTCTGTTATTCCAATTTTTGTTTTCATTTCTTCCATAAAAGATTTTCTATCCCACTGTTTTGCCTTTCCAGGTTCACTTATTTTCTTTTTTACCTCTACTCCAAATATCTTAGGTATTATTATTTCGTAATCTTCAAATCTGTAATATTCAAATTGGACTGCATAAATGTCAAATTGACTGTTCTGATTTACATAAATGATTAAATCTTTGAGTCTTTTATCAATTGAATCCATAAGGATGACAAATTTAATGTTACCATTGTTGAGATTATCTCTTATTGAATCTATCATAATTTCAGACTGATCGTTTCCAATATCAAAAAAATCTTCAATTTTTTCTTGAAAATTTAAATTGAAATTTTTTTGAGTTTCTTGGTTCAGGATTTCTATAAATTTATTAAAATCAGTAAGATGTTTCCAAAGTGCTGCCCCATAATCCAAGACTTGGGCAACTACAGTTCTTTTGTCAGGATTTTTATAAAGTTTGGTTTCAACAATATAGATGTCCCCATCGTTATCGAATGCCAATGCATCTATTGGACCTGAATTGGTTGGGAACTCCCTCTTTGCTACGTATAACTTTTTATCTTCTTTAAGCTCATAAATAGGAATGGATTCCGGATTGTTATGAATATATTCTTGAAGAACATTTTCTTTTTGAAAATCAGATTTATCTAATATCCTGGTGTTTTGACCCTTCTTAGAAACGATAATACTCATAAGGAAAATGCCTCTTAAATTGGTTCCTTAACGGCTAACGCCGAGTTGAGCGGAACCCCGACTTGGCGTGAAAGGAAAGTTTTTTACTTTCCTTTTGCGTCAATCAAGGGGCGGAGTCCCACGAAGCGGGATTTCCACTTAATAAATTGTCCGCATATTCCAATATAACCCGATATTGCGGAGTAAGTTCTTTATTGACGTTTTCTACAATATCAGTATGCTTAGTATTCACAGATTAAATCTGTTAACAAATTAGTGAAATTATGGGGAACAAAGGGGAATATGTCAAGGATAATTCGGGGCATAAACAAAAGAAGTTATTGGATATTGCGAGAAGAAAATAAGGCATCCAGAGGGTAAAAAGCCCGCTGGATTTTTAGATTATTGGATATCATGATACTATGTTAACGATAAACATGGAGGAATAATATGTCATATGAAATTAAGAAAGCTGCCGTCTTAGGGGCGGGAACCATGGGCGTTGCCATTGCCGCTCACCTGGCGAATGCGGGGATTGAGTGTGTATTGCTGAACAATATTCCTTCTGAACTGACCGATGATGACAGGAAAAATAGCTTGACTGAGGAGAATCCTACGTGGCGAAACCGTCCTGCGGCAAACGGACTGGCAAGAGCATTGAAATCCAAACCTCCCGGTTTTTATTCCAGTAAGAATGCTTCAATGATCAAGATCGGAAATCTGGAGGACAACCTGAACTGGTTGTCCGATGTTGACTGGGTCATTGAAGCGGTTGTTGAGAATCTGAAAATCAAGCAAGACCTCTTTGCAAAGGTTGAGAAGGTTGTAAATCCGGATTGCATCATTTCGACGAATACATCGGGATTGCCGGTTAAAAATATCTCGGCCAACTTTGGCGCAAGGCTGAAAGAACACTTCCTGGGAAGCCATTTTTTTAACCCTCCCCGTTATATGAAGCTTGTAGAGGTTATTCCCGGTAAGGAAACAAAAAGAGAGGTAGTGGATTACGTAACAAAATTCTGTGAGGAAGCTCTTGGAAAGGGTGTGGTCATCTGCAAGGACGTACCCAATTTCATTGCCAACCGTATAGGCATGTTTGATATATCGAACGCGATTAAGATAATGATGGATCGGGGTCTCACAATAGAAGAGCTGGATACCATTATCGGCAAGGAAGTTGGCAGGCCGGGTTCGTCAATATTTGGAACCCTGGATTTGATCGGTCTGGATACAGCTCATAAAATTATGTCCAATTTTTATGATTCGGCGCCGGACGATGAAATGAGAGATATCTTCATGCCGCAGGATCTCTTGAACAGGATGATGGAAAAGAGGTGGTTGGGAAACAAGACCAGGCAGGGTTTCTATAAAAGAACGGAGGATGAAAAGGGAAAGAAGATCAAACTGGTTCTTGATGATAATAAAATGGAGCATATTCCCCTTAAAAAACCGACATTTTCCTCCATTTCCAAAGTGAAAAAGATGGATGGGGGATTTGAGGCAAAGCTGAGAGCCTTATTCAATGGGACTGATATCGCCGCGGATGTGATTCGGGAATACCTCTGTAAAAATTTCATCTATGCGGCCAACCGTATTCCCGAGATCTGTAACAATATTGTGGAGATAGATAATGCCACGAAATGGGGCTATAATCATAAGTTAGGTCCCTTTGAGACGTGGGATGCCATCGGTGTAGAGGAATCCGTCGGAGTGATGAAAAATCTGAAACTGGAGGTTCCCAGGAAGATTACCGAGATGTTGGAGGTTGGCTGTGAATCTTTTTATCTCAAAAAAGAGGGTGGCAGGTATTACTACGATTTCGAAACGAAGGATTATATAGAACTGGAAGAGAATCCAAAGATAATTCTTCTTCCTTCTTTAAAAGAAAGAAAGAAAATCATCAGGGAAAATCCCGGTGCAACCCTTGTGGACATTGGAGATGGCGTTGCCTGTCTCGAATTTCATACCAAGATGAACACAATAGACGATAATGTCATACAGATGATCTTTGACAGTTGCGATATTGTGGAGAAGGACTTTCTTGGAATGGTAGTTGCGAATCATGGCGCGAATTTCTCTGTAGGGGTTAATCTCTTTATGGTTCTTGATGTAATCGGGAGGGGGGATTGGGATCTTATTGATCGGATGATCCAGGCTCTTCAAAATGCCAACATGAGAATGAAATTCCTGGAAAAGCCGGTAGTGACCGCTCCGGCGGGGATGGCACTGGGTGGTGGTTGCGAGATATCAATGCATGGGGCAAAATGTCAGCCCTGTGGGGAAACTTGCATGGGACTGGTGGAAGTCATGGCCGGTGTTATCCCTGCGGGAGGTGGAACCAAAGAACTGATGGTGCGCTGTACCGAAGGAATGCCGGCCGGTGCCATTGAAGCGGGGTCAAACCTTCCGGCCTGCTATAATAAGGCTTTTGAGAATATAGGCATGGCCAGAGTGTCCACCAGCGCTCTGGAGGCGACGGAACTGGGTTACATTAGAAAAACAGATAACATCAGCATCAATCGGGATCATCAAATCCGGGATGCAAAAGAGGTTGTTCTCGAATTGTCCGGGTTTTACAAGAAGCCGGAGCCCGCAATGATTCCCGTTATGGGAGAGAAATTCAAGGGTGCCTGTAAGGCTGCTCTGGACAATATGAGGCAGGGAAATCTCATTTCTGATTATGATGTCCATGTTGCAATGAAGCTTGCCGGGATTATTTCGGGTGGTGATCGCGTGGAGGGGACGTTGGCTACAGAACAGGAGATACTTGACCTGGAGAGGGGAGCCTTTTTGAGTCTCTGTAGAGAATCAAAGACTCAGGACAGGATTAAGCATGTGCTGACTACCGGAAAACCTTTACGTAATTAACATTTGAAGTAAAAAGATCTCTGTGCCTCACAGTAGCGTGGGGTCTCTGTGCCCCACAGTAGCGTGGGGTCTCTGTGCCCCACAGAGGGGGCACGCTACTACTGGCCCGTTCGGGGAACAGGCCCTACTGGACCCAAATCGGGGAGCGGAAATCCAGATACGACAATAAAATATATTGACAAATAAACGTTTAACAATTAGCTATCGGGTGTCGATGAAAATAAAAATGAGGAGATTTTGGCATGTTTGAATGCAGAACAAAAGAGGACGTATTGAAGATTGTCAAGGAGCAAAACGTCAGTTTTATACAGTTCTGGTTTACGGACGTATTGGGAATGCTCAAGACATTCAGTGTTAGTCCTTCAGAACTGGAGGAAGGATTGACGGAAGGTATGGGATTTGATGGTTCTTCCATTCAAGGATTTGCCCGGATCGAGGAGAGCGACATGATCGCCAAACCTGATCCTGCCACTTTTCAGATAATTTCCTGGCGGCCAAGTGATCGACCGATTGCCCGTATGTTCTGTGATATCCTCAATCCTAATGGAACCCCCTATGAGGGTGACCCGCGCTATGTCTTAAAATGTATGCTTAAGAAGGCGAGTGATCTCGGTTATACTTTCTATGTAGGACCCGAGCTTGAGTATTTCTACTTTGCAAGTGAAACCTCACCCGATATCCTGGATCGGGCGGGATACTTTGATGGTTTGCCTGTGGATCGCGGCACCGAGCTTCGCCGGCAGACTATATTCGCGCTACAGAAAATGGGTATTCAGGTGGAATACAGCCATCATGAAGTGGCCCCCAGTCAGCACGAGATTGACCTTCGCTACATGGAAGCCTTAAAAATGGCCGACGCTGTGATGACATATCGCACTACCGTAAAAGAGATTGCCAGGCAAAATGGTGTTTATGCCACCTTTATGCCTAAACCGATATTTGGTGAAAACGGCAGCGGCATGCATGTACACCAGTCCTTATTCAAGGGAGATCGAAACGCCTTTTTCGATGGGGGTGATGAATATCATTTGTCTAAGGAAGCAAAATATTATATTGCAGGACTTCTGAGGCATGTTCCTGAATTTACGGTGGTTACCAACCAGTGGGTAAATTCTTATAAACGGCTGGTACCCGGTTATGAGGCGCCTGTATATGTATCCTGGGCACGCCGCAATCGTTCTGCTTTGGTTCGGATCCCCATGTATAAACCCGGAAAGGAGAAAGCGACGCGTATTGAGCTTCGTTCCCCTGATCCGGCATGTAACCCCTATTTAGCCTTTACAATTATGTTAGCAGCAGGATTGAAAGGAATAGAAAAAGAGTATCCGCTTCCGGAACCTATTGAAGAGGATATTTATGAGATGGATGAGAAGGCCAGGTCTAAAGCTAACATTACATCCCTGCCTGGCAGTCTCGTTCAGGCTCTGACATTGGTATCTGAAAGTGAACTCGTGCAAGAAGCTCTGGGGGATCATATTTTCAAGAAATTCATTGAAAACAAAAGGGTTGAATGGGATCGATTCCGGACTCATGTGAGCCGCTATGAAATTGAGCGTTATTTGCCGCTTCTGTAAAGGGTCCTTCCTGGATGTACTGTGGTGTATTAATTATGATAGAATTTTTTAAAATGAGTGGAAGTGGAAATGACTTTATACTCATCGACAACAGGAATAATATTCTTTCTGCGGTGAACTTGGAAAAGTTTGTAAAGAAAGTGTGCGAAAGGAAGATTTCGGTAGGCGCGGATGGGTTGATTATTATAGAGAATTCCAACAGGGCTGATTTCCGCTGGCACTTTTTTAATGCTGATGGAAGCGAGGTGGAGATGTGCGGAAATGGAGGCAGGTGTGCCGCCCGTTTTGCTAACATTTTGGGTATTGCAGGAGAAAGTCTCTCTTTCGAAACCGGCGCAGGAGTCATCGACGCCGAAGTAAGAGGGGATGTTGTTAAACTGAAAATGACTGATCCATATGATTTAAAAACAGACTATAATATTACCATTAAGAATGATTTATTTGCGGTAAACAGTATAAACACAGGCGTTCCACATGTGGTGCACTTTGTTGATGAACTTGATTATTATGATGTGAAGAGTTTTGGTCGGATGATCCGCTATCATGAGGAGTATCAGCCCGAGGGAACAAACGCTAATTTTGTACTGGTCGTAGACGGAAATACAATCAGGATAAGAACCTATGAAAGGGGCGTTGAGGACGAGACGCTGGCCTGCGGTACCGGCGCCGTAGCATCGGCCCTGATATCTTTCTGGAAGGGCCGGGTTGAATCTCCTGTTGATGTTGGTGTGAGAAGTGGAGAAACGTTAAAGATTTATTTTGAAAAGACTGAAAATGGGTTTGAGAAGGTTTATTTAGAGGGCGGAACCAGCGTTGTGTATCAGGGCCACCTCTGGGAAAAGGCGTGGAAAGAGTAAAGTTTAAAGTTTGACGTTTGGAACCTGAAACCTTAAACTTGAAACTTAAAAAGGAGGAGAAAAATTACAGTGCAGATAGCTGAAAGATTGTCCGGAATTCCACCATATCTTTTTATGGAATTGAGGAAAAAAATAGCAAAAGCAAAGGCCGATGGCGTGGATGTAATAAGTCTCGCTATCGGTGATCCTGTGGAGCCAACGCCTGATGGCATCATTGGGGAACTCTGTCGAAGGGCACAAGACCCGGAAAATCACCGTTATCCAACAGATGAGGAAAAAGGGATGTTCTCCTTCAGGGAGGAGATTGCCAACTGGTATCTGGAGAGGTACAGTGTTTCATTAAATCCCGATGACGAAATTCTGGGTCTCATCGGTTCCAAGGAGGGTTGTCATCATTTTGTTCTGGCAAGGATAAATCCCGGAGACGTTGTCCTGATGACGGATCCCGGTTATCCTGCTTACAGGTCAAGCATCCTGATGGGTGGAGGAGAACCCTATCTTATGCCTATTCTGGAGGAAAACGATTATCTGCCGGTTTTTGAGGATATCCCCACTGATATTATTAAAAGGGCAAAAGGAATGTTTCTGAATTATCCAAATAACCCCACCGGAGCCTGTGCTACGAAGGATTTCTTTGATCGCGTAGTAGAATTCGCAAGAGAGAATGACATTGCCGTATGTCATGATAATCCTTACAGCGAAATGATATTTGATGGGCAGGAGAGATTGAGTTTTCTGTCGGCCGCGGGGGCAAAAGACGTGGGAGTTGAGCTGAATTCGTTGTCCAAGCCTTACAATATGACCGGCTGGAGGATCGGGATGGCCATGGGAAATCCTGATCTCATTGCGGCAATGAGTAAAGTTAAGGAAAACACCGATTCCGGTATATTCAATCCGATCCAGTACGCGGGTATTTATGCACTGAAGAATGAAAGGGAAAACATTGAGAATATGATCAATATCTATTCACGCAGGCGGGAGCTGGTTTTAAAAACTCTCAGCCGCGTCAGGATATCCTTTAAACCTCCTATGGGTACCTTTTACCTCTGGGTTCCAACGCTGGCAGGAATGGGTTCGCTGAAATTCACCGACCTGTTGTTTGAAAAGACTGCTGTTGTTATCGCGGCTGGTATTGCATACGGGAAATACGGAGAAGGTTACATCAGGATATCACTTACGGTAACCGATGAAAGATTAGAAGAGGCTATGGATCGGATTGAGGGAGAGTTTGCATAGAGTTAAAGTGCAAAAAAATCAAAGAATATTGTTCTTGACGAGTATATAAATTTTAATTAGAATATGAAATTACGTTTTTGATAAAATCCAAATTTTTAGGGAGGCATATAGAGGTGGACAAGAAAAGATATGAATTGAATGTCCAGCTGGCTCAAATGTTAAAAGGTGGCGTTATTATGGATGTTGTCAGTGTGGAACATGCAAAAATCGCAGAGGAGGCCGGGGCCGTGGCGGTTATGGCTCTGGAGCGTGTTCCCGCAGATATCCGTAAAGATGGTGGCGTTGCCCGTATGTCCGATCCCGCACTTATTGCGGAGATTAAAGAGGCAGTATCAATACCGGTTATGGCCAAGGTGCGCATCGGTCATTTCGTGGAGGCTCAAATTCTTGAGAATCTGAAGATTGATTATATTGATGAAAGCGAAGTTTTGACCCCTGCTGACGAAGAGTGTCATATTGACAAGACCAAATTTGAAATACCTTTTGTTTGTGGAGCCCGCAATCTGGGTGAAGCCTTACGTCGCATAGCCGAAGGGGCGGCCATGATCCGCACCAAAGGTGAAGCTGGGACGGGGAATGTAGTTGAGGCGGTCCGCCATATCCGCACAATAAATCGTGAAATAAGGCAGCTCGTCAACATGCCGGTGGAAGAAGTTACCGGTTTTGCCAAGGACAATGGTTTTCCTTATGAGCTTGCGCTTCAGGTTCGGAAACTTGGCAGGTTACCTGTTGTTAACTTTGCTGCGGGGGGTATAGCGACACCGGCGGATGCGGCCCTGATGATGCAACTCGGTTGTGACGGCATTTTTGTGGGATCCGGTATATTCAAGTCAGAGAACCCTGCCGTTCGTGCTCGGGCAATCGTTAAAGCAACGGCGTATTACAACGACCCGGCCAAAATTCTGGAAGCCTCAAGAAGACTTGGCGATGCCATGCCCGGACTCGAAATTTCCGATATTCCGGAAGCCCAAATTCTGGCCACACGTGGATGGTAATCCTGGGGAGGTGAATTTTAGTGGAGACGATTGGTGTACTCGATCTTCAAGGAGATGTTATTGAACACCTTGACCACCTGGAGCGCCTTGGGATAACCGGTGTGCGGGTGAAAGAACCCTCAGATTTTACTAACCTTTCAGGATTGATTATACCGGGTGGCGAGAGTACATGTCTCTTTCGGCTGCTGAACATTTTCGGTATCAAGGAGATTATTGTTCGAGAATTTCAGCGAGGGTTAAAACTTTGGGGGACATGCGCGGGGGCTATCCTGCTTGCTAAGAGAATCATGGGCGAGTCACCCTACCTCGGTCTTATCGACATCGAAGTTGAGCGAAATGCCTTCGGCAGTCAACTGGATAGCTTTGCATCTGAGGCTCTTATCCCTTCTGTGGCATCGCAGCCGATACCTCTTACTTTCATTCGCGCGCCAAAGATTTGTCGAGTAGGCACCGGTGTTAATGTGTTACTCCGGCAGGACGACTATATTGCGGCTGCAGAAAGTCCTGACGTCCTGGTGACGGTCTTTCATCCGGAACTTACGCCGTGTCTCGCATTCCATCGCTACTTCACTATAAAATGTGGCCTTAAACCCTCGAAAGATAAAAAACCTTCCATAATTGATCCCACCTGGGACAGCAAAAGCTGGACCCGTCACGCACAGATTGTTTAATAAAAATTTTCCCTACCCGGAAGCTTCATTCTGTTTTAACCCATATTTCTTTAGTTTGTACCGTAACATCCGTTCGCTGATGCCAAGTATCGCGGCAGCTTTTGTCTGATGGTGGTCAGCTTCTTCCATGGCCTCCTGAATCTGTTGACGTTCCAGCGTGTCAAGTGATTCTTTCAGATTTTTCCGGCCCTCTTCAGGAAAGGTGGGTACCTCTCTGAAGGGGAGATCCGCCACGGTTACAACCGGTCCCCTTGAGATGACCACTGCCCTTTCAATGATGTTTTCGAGCTCCCTGACATTACCCGGATAATCATACTTCAAGAGAAGGTCTTTGGCTTCACTGCTCAGGCCTTCAATATCTTTTCGGTTTTCAACTGAGAAATGATGGATGAAGTGTTTAATCAGGGGGGGAATATCTTCTTTCCTTTCTCGCAGTGGGGGAATGAACATTACAACAACGTTGATTCTGTAAAAGAGATCATCCCTGAAGCTGCCTTCCTTCATTTTTGTTTCCAGGTTCTGGTTGGTTGCGCTGATTATTCGAACATCTGAATGAATGGTTCGATTTCCTCCCAGGCGTTGAAACTCATGTTCCTGAAGGAATCGGAGGAGTTTTACCTGGACGGGAAGTGACAGCTCGCCAACCTCGTCCAGAAAAATGGTTCCCCCATCGGCCTCTTCAAATCGTCCTGTCCTTCTTGTGCCTGCTCCGGTAAAAGCCCCCTTTTCGTGACCGAAGAGTTCGCTTTCGAGTAAACTTTCAGGTAATGCTCCGCAATTTACAGCAATCATCGGCTTTCCCGAGCGGGGGCTAAGATTGTGGATCAGTCTGGCAAGGAGTTCTTTCCCGGTTCCGCTTTCCCCCTCTATCAGGACAGTGGCACGACTGGAAGCAATCCTTCCGGTCATATTGATCAGGTTTTCCATTTTGGGGCTGTTGTATATTATCCTGTCTGTCGTAATCCCTTTATCTTTCAACTCCTGTCGGAGGATTTCATTTTCCCTTATGAGTGATTGCCGTTCCGCGATTCGGTCAATCAGAATATTTAACTCATCCAGTTCTATGGGTTTAGTAAGATAGTCAAAAGCGCCGGCCTTCATGGCATCTACCGCTATCTCTATTGTTCCGTAGGCAGTCATCATCACAACGTCAATTTCCGGGTTGATACTCTTTACCTCCTTAAGTACCTTCATTCCATCCATTTTAGGCATTTTATAATCAAGAAGCAGCAGGTCAAAATGGCCTTTGAGGACTTGATTTATCGCGGTATGGCCGTTTTCAGCCTCTGCAACAACATGCCCTTGCCTGGCAAGAAACTCTCGGAGCATCTCTCTTTGTGATTGGCCATCCTCGACAACAAGGATATGTAGTTTATTCATGGTCAAAACAACCTTTCTCTTATTCTGCCTTTTTTACCGGTAGCAGTACTTCGAAAGTGCTTCCTGAACCCGGTTCACTTTTTACGCGAATTTCCCCCCCATGGTTGTGAATGATCTCGTGCGCCAGGGGTAGACCCAGACCAAGTCCCTTCTCCTTTGTTGTATATTCAAGATTGAAAATCTGTTCCATTTCTTCGGGAGACATGCCGGATCCTGTATCAGAAATTTTTATGATTATTCTATCCGTTCCGTCTGCTTCGACAGAAATTGCGATGGTGCCGCTTCCCGAGATTGACTCCATGGCATTTTTAAATAAATTGAGAAAGGCCTGCTGCATCTTATTTACATCCATCGGAAACATTGTATGGTTATTGCTCCAGTCTGTTTTTATTGTGATACCCCTTGATTGAGTCTCCTCGCCAGCGAGATTTATGATCTTTTGTAAGATTTCTACGATGGGAAAGTTTTGAAGCTTAAGACGGCGGTTCCTGGAGAAAGTAAGGAACTCTTCTATTATGCCGTTTAAGCGGTTGATCTCATCACGGATGACGTTTGTAAGCGTCTGTAGTTCGTTGCCCTTTTCCGTATCATCCGGCATATATTCACGCTTAAGCCTCTGGTTCGCCATACTCAATGCATTAAGAGGATTGCGAATCTCGTGGGCCACACCGGCAGCAAGCTGTCCAAGGGCGGAAAGCCTTTCCGCTTTTTGGAGCTGTTTCCCCATTTCTTCCATTCTTGCCAGGTGCCTGTTTTGATTATGGTAGAGCAACCACATGGATAGAAGTGTGATTAACACCATAAAAAACATGAAGACGAACATGTGGACTCGATTATCTTTGAGGATTTTGACCATGCTATCCCGCTTGAGACCGAGCCTTGCAATTCCAGCCACCTCGCCGTTCAGATAGAGAGGGGCAATAATTTCGAGGTAATTCTTATCATTAAGGGTAACTTCTCGGCTTAGAAAGTTTCTTTTCCCTGAAAACATTTCTGACACATTAATATTTCCCTCTTTCCACTTTTCAGGAATCTCCCCTGCGCTGCCGAGGAGCTTGTCGCGCCGGTTCATGACCGTAATAAATGTTAATTTCTCATCCCAGCTCATCTCCTCGATTGCTCTCTGTACAGAAATTTTTGTATACCAATGCCGATAACCATTTTTGTCTAAGGCGATGATTATCGTACCGCTTCCATCCCTCCGTTTAATGGCTATAAAACCTATCTTCTTTAGTTTGCCGAATCGCGTAAAAAGATCTATAGTTATTTTCTCCTGTTTGGGAATTCGGGAGAAGTCTTGAGGTAATGGCCTGCTCTGAAATACCATTTTCCCTCTTTTGTTCAGGACTGCCACGAGCCATAAGTTTTCTCTCTTTGCAATTTCTTTCAAGTTTTCTTCACTTAGGAGATCGGCTTTCCATTTAAGGTCTATTTCGCGCCCTATATTGATCAGGGTAGTCATAAGTATTTTCTGGGGTGAAAAGGCTTCGTCTGTGAGGGGAACGAAAGTATTGCTGTCATCCCGGTCTCTCTGGGATGTCTGAATCAGATTGTTAAGATTTTCCTGAGCCAGCTTCTGAACAACCCCCGTGATGGCGAGTCCTTTGTTTTCCATTATACCGGTAAGTGTCTTATCGAGTCTTTCAAGGTCCATTATTCCCATGAACAGGATTAGCAAGATCAAAACAGCGCATACGGTAGCCACGGCGAGTGGTTGCAGGAAAGGACGGGTATTTTTTCTCTTTCGATTCATGGCAATTTTTTTAATCCTCTTTTGAGAGGGTAACTTTCAAAAGTACACCATGACCTGATCTGTTCCGGCGTCAGGATATGTCTTATCTCTAACTGGTAGTTATTTGCTTCCCTTTGAAGCCGGGCTTGCAGTGATTCAATTTTTAGACCTCTTGATCTGATTAGCTTTTCACTTACAGCAGGATCTCTTAATAAATCCTTGATTTCAATCTGTTCGCTCGTAAGCTCGTATCTCAGCTTTAGTATTTTCTCCCTGTAAATGATGTTGATTTTATTGATAGCCTCTTGCTGTTTTTCAGACAGATTCAGCTCTTTAAGAGGAATACAATGTCTAACGGTCATTACTGTGTGATCAGGTTTCTTGTTTCCCGGATCTGATCCATTTGCGGAGAGACTGAAAGGATTAACGGTAAAAAGTACAAGGATTACCACAAACAAAACATATCTGTTCATTCGTTTACCTCTTGATTTTAAAGTGATCGTCGATCATTCATCTGCATTCAGCAAAGATAAAGGATTAAGCGGGAATCTGCTTTTCTTTATCTTGCAACTGACCGCTGAATTTCTATTACATAATATTGGAATTGCTCTAAAAGTCAACTTTTTACTTTATGAGGGTCAGCTATCATTCGACAATTTTGTCGAATGATATTAAAATAATGTACATGCTTCAACCACTTGTACTTATTTAGCTATTCTGTAAAACCTCGCATCTTATGACGACATTTGTTGCCGCATGTTTATCTTTTGATACCCTGTCATTTTTATACAATTATCTAAAAATACCGCTTGATTTCAAGCTGTTAATGATTCTTCGTATTGTTCTGGCACGGGAGATGCAATAAGTTATTACCACATCTAAGAGATAAAACTGCTGAATTGTCAGAAGCTGTAATTTCAGATGTGGTGCCTGGACTCAGATCAGGCGAGTAAACTCCAAAATCGGGGAGGTCATTTGACCTCCCCCTCCTCCTTTAAGCCCAATATTAACAAAATCGTAAAAACCCGGATTTGGTGAATTCGTCATTTTGACTACAGGGAGAAATCTTAATTTTCAACATGTTACGCAATAAAGATTTCTCGCTTTGCTCGAAATAATCCGCCTTCGGCGGATTGGAGATTTTTACAAAGCCGTCAATATTTTTTCAAGAGGCTGATAACATTTCTGATCTGGATTAGAAAAGTCCTGAATTTTGCCGATTACTCCACCAACCTTTATTCCGGAAATCATTTCAATAGCCTCTATATTTTCGCTTATCATTTTTCGCGATGTACCATTTTCTCCGTAATCTAAAAAAACAATTCCTGCAGGTTCTATGCCTCTATTGCTCAGGGCCTCAAGAGTAAGAAGTGTATGATTTATTGTTCCCAGTCCGGCCCTGGCGGCGATAATCGGTCTGGCGTCTGTCATCTTGATCATATCTATCACCAGCTTCTTTTCATTGACCGGGACAAAAAGCCCCCCGGCTGCCTCCAGAATAACGGGGGAGAATGACAGGCTTTTTCTGTTTGTCACCTCTCTTATTACTTCAAAATCAATTTTTTTTCCTTCGTCACGGGCTGCAAAGTAAGGGGCCTTGGGATTTTTAAAGCAATAGATAACCGAATCGGCCGGGTCTTTCTTGCTAAGAGGCTTTACATGTTGATAAATAAACATGGCATCGCTATCGATATCATAGCTATCCGTGCATCCGGTCTGTGCCGGCTTGAGATAAAATGGAGTATATCCCCTTGCATAAAAGAATTGCATAAGTAGTAGTGACAGCACGGTTTTCCCAACTCCGGTGTCGGTTCCAATGACAAATATATTCTCTCTTCGCTTGATCACGTAAATCTCCTTAAACCCTACTGCTTACTCGATATCAGTGCATTGATGAAATGCCTTACATCTTCTTCGGTATGCTGAGCGGTCATACTGATTCGGAGTATTGCCCTGCCAATCGGTACCGTAGGGTATCTAGCCGGCAGAACAAATATATCCTTTTTGAATAAGTCACGGGACACCGCCGCCGCCCTGGCTTCTTCACCAATTTCAAGGGCAAGGATATGAGCATCTCCGGTTACACAGAATCCTTCACGTTTCAGGCTTTCCTTCATGATCAGGTTCACTTCCCGTAACTGTTTTCTCCTGTCTTCAGAGCGGGAAATAATCTCCAGCAGGTCTATTGCCGAGGCGGCATGTGCTTCCGGGAGGGTAGTGGTATAAATTAAGGGAGAAGAGAAATTAAAGAGATATTCTTTAAGCCCTTCGGGCAGCAGTACAAAAGCGCCAAAAAGACCTAAAGCCTTGCCAAAGGTTCCCACTGCGATATCTGCAACGCCGTGGGCGATACCCCGCCCATTTTCACCGATCGCACCGTATGCATGGGCTTCATCTACAACGCTAAGAAAGCCATAGCCCTTTTTGAGTTTTTCAAAGCCCTGGACATCCAGGAAATCGCCATCCATACTGAAAAGTGACTCAGTCAGGACAGCAACTTGCTTCTGTTTCTTGTGATCCAGTCTCTTTTTGAGATGAGACATGGAGTTATGGTTATATCCATAGAATTCAGCACCGCTCAAGATCATCCCTTTTACGCTGCTGGCATGAATATGTTTGTCGAAGATTATCGTGTCTCCCTTTTCGAAAAATGTAGAGAGAATTCCCATGTTTGTCTGGTAGCCGCTGGGAAAGAAAAGGGCATCCTCGTAACCGAAAAAAGAGGCGTATTCCGCTTCCGCCCGGTTGATGATCGAATAGTTGCCCGACATGAGTCGTGATGATGAGGATGATGTATTGTATTTCTGGAAATTTCGGGCAACTTTCTGCCGGAGATCCTCCGATGTGCTGAGACCGAGGTAGTCATTGGATGCAAAATTTAGCATCTTTCTGTTGTCAACAAAAAGATACTTTCCTTCCTTTCCTGCTATTTCGGGTGGATTTCGGTACAGGCCGGCTTGCTGCTGGAGGATCAATCGATTTTTATATCGTTTTGCAAACATGAAAAAACCTTCCGGTAATGGTTTTGTAATCTTTCCTTCTTAAAGTTACGGTTGTAATCAACAGTAGCGTACAGAAACTCTGCCTCAATACTGGTTTCGTTTTCCTTTTTGGCACGCAGTCTATAGGTAAATGCGGATTCGCTTCGGCTTAGCAATGTTCCGTAGAGAAGATACCTGCCATCTATGACCTTTGGTGCAGGCATCAGGCAACTCGTTATCTTTAGCAGAAAGGCGTGCCTTTCAAAGCGGGTGATGAAACGAATATGATAAGCCCCCAATTGGGCGAGGGATTCAATACACAAATACACGGGAGCATTTGAAAAATTTTTAATCCCGTTGATATATTCGGCTGTGGCTTCAGTAATTTTATCAATAAGCACAAAACCGGGAAGTTTGGTATTTATTATTATTCTGTTGCTGTTCATCATAGCATCATATCTGAGAGTATGTAGAACTCACACTTTTTTTACGACCAAGGCACTGTTTTGACCACCAAAACCGAAGTTTTCCACCATTACCGTATTGAAAGAACAGGTCTTGGCCTTTCGAACAAAGTTAATTCTTGGGTGACACGGATCTTCTAAATTTCTTATCTCAGGCAGATAATTGTTTCTCATGCAGGCCAGAATGATCGCCATTTCCACGGCCCCACATGCTGCCGATATGTGCCCAATCCACGATTTCGGGGCAATAACATAAGGGGAATATTTCCCATAGATGCGATCTATCAGATTTGCCTCCATGGTATCATTGAGAAGGGTACCGGTTCCGTGAGCGGAAACCACATCAACATGACGGGGAGACATTCCTGCTTCTTGCAATGCCGCGAGTACTGCTGTCTCTCCCCATTTTCCATCCGGATCAGGAGCAGTCATATTATGCCCGTCAATCGAGCTTCCAAAACCACAAATTTCGCCATAGATTGTTGCCCCGCGCTTTTGTGCATGGTTCAATTCTTCCAGGAGGAAAAAGGCGCCTCCCTCCCCGGGAACAAATCCGGCTCTTTTATTGTTAAAGGGACGGCTTGCTTTTTGGGGGTCACCATCTCCGGCAAAAAGGGCATAAGCTTTTTTGTAGGCAAGGATTCCTCCATACGTCAGACGGCAGTCGCCTCCACCTGCGAATGCCAGATCCAGGCAACTGTTTTTTATCTTTCGGAAGGCCTCGCCTATTGCTTGTAATGAGGCAGCGCAAGCAGTGGTTAATGTAATAGTTTCCCCATGAATTCCTGCTAATTTGGCAATAGAAGAAGCGGCCGTATTTGGAAGAAACCTTAGAATCCAGAGTGCCATAAGATCCTTCCGGTCTATTTTCCCCCTTTGGATTTCAGGGAATTCTCCCCCGATATCGAGGTTGGGACCGGTTCCTATGCACAGACCGGCTTTCACCAGTAATTCTTTGCTGGTTCCTCCATTTTTTACAGCCTCCATGGCTGATGCCACACAGAGCTGAGCCCCCCGGTTCAGGTAACGTCTGTTCTTGAATGGACCGGTAAAGTTTCTGATATCAAAGTCCTTTACGGGACAGGTAACCACGCTGTCATCAAAAGATGGTCTATCAAAAGCAACCCCCCCATTCTTTAGATTATCAATGATCTGTTCCGGAGTGGAACCGAGAGAAGAAATAACGCCTATGGATGTGATGACAACTCTTCTTGGCATTCTCAGATCTCACTATAAATGTCGGTAATATTTTTTCTCACAGGTGTAAAGGGTTTCTCATCCGGGAAACCAATGGTAACAAAACATTTGATTACTATATCTTTTATTCCAAGGATTTTTTCTATATCCCGGGTAAAGTTGAAAGGTGCGGTCAGGATACACGTACCAAGGCCAAGCTCTTCCCCTTTGAGAAGAAATCCCTTTAAAGCGAGGCCCGCCGTAATATTTAGGTCAGTATCGCCCCTGCTAACTTTTTTATTTATCCCGGCCTGGTGCAATTTCCCTGAAGTACCCTGAGTTGGAGAAACCACTCCAACAGCAAAAAGGAGAGGTGCATCGAACATAAACTTCGAGAATCGCCAGTAGATATTTATCCGGTTCTTTAGTTTATTCGGGGTGCTGCTTGTCATTGCGCTTTGCAAAAGTCTCTGTCGGCCATCGGCCATGGCCTGGTGGAGATTATTCCTGATTTCGGGGGAACTGATTTTAATAAATCTGACTGGCTGGCTGTTCGTGGGAGAAGGCGCCATGACGGCACAGCGAATCATGCTGTTGATCCACTCTTCCGGGGGGACATCAGCTTTATATTTTCTTACACTTCTTCTTTTATTGATAAGTTCGTCTAAAGGCGACATCATTTTGTTATTATAAGCAGGGCATAAAGACTACTGTCATTCTGAATTTATTTCAGAATCCCATCATTTACTCCGCCAAGCCACATAACTGATCAAATCCTTTACCTTGAGAGTGGGACCACCTTCGAGATCTGATATGGTTTCCTCCACCCTCTTTTCAGTAAGGAATGGAAATTTTGTTATCAAATATTGGATGGTATCCTTTTCCTGTTCCTTTGCTTCGGTCATGTAAAATCTAAATGTCCTGAGAAAGAGTTCGTCATCTTTCACTTCTATATTAAATTTTGAATTCAGCGCCACTGCCAGTTCGAGAAGATCAATCGATTCAGCATCCAGTTCTCTGATAATGTAGGTTTCAGGTGTAATTTCCTGGCCTTCTATATCGAGAATCTCTATCAGAATCTTTTTTATCTGTTCTAAAATGTCCATTTAGTACCTCTTTGTTTTTGCTGATGGCTAATAGCTGAAAGCTAACTTCTTACTTGCCTGATTGGGAGCGCTTTTATACCAAAGAGGGAAACATATGTCAACCATAATTAAAATACAGGTTGACAATAGGAATACCGGGTTTGACGCTGAACCTGGCAAGCCCTTAGAATCTTAAAATCATCCAGCGAACGATGAAAAAGTAGACGAGACCTGTTGCAAAGAAGAGCATACAGGGCAGGATAAGATGTCTGTATACGCGACCGACGGCGGCGCCGAAATACTGGTTTGAAAGCACAAGGCAAAGGTGGAGCGGCGAGAGTAGAACTCCCACAAGACCGCTAATAAGGGCAAGCATAACATAGGCAAGTATAAAGGAACCTTCTCCTGAGGAATATACGAGCGGAACAATGATGGGAAAGGCGCTCCCCACAAAGGCTATTGTTATTCCCGTAATTCCTCCCACTATAAAGGGGAGTGCAACGGTAATAAGGATGAGAGGAACGGAAAATTCCGTAAATTCCAGGCTTATTGCCTCGACGGCGTGGCTGTCCTCAAGCATTCCCTTGAAAATCAGTATGGCAATAACCATATAGAACATCTTCAAAAGGTGCGGGTCTATGACGACCTTTCGAATTTTGTGGCCATTCATTCCGTTTTGGAACCACACATAACAAATCGTCAAAATAAGCGAGATAATCAATCCCAACTCCCTTGCAATGTGGAACCCGGGAAAGATTCTGGAAAGCAGCGTTCCCATACCGAGCCCTACAAGTATCACCATGAAGATTGGAACGAGCTCTTTAAAAAACGGTCCCGCGGAATGGTTCTTCCTTTCTTTTTCCACGGTATGTTTCAGGTCAACCCCTTTTATGGAAAGGGAGCCGACGTAAACTGCTACAAGAGTGAGCGGCCACATGACCATGATAATTGTCCAGAGATTTATGTCGGCCAGCGTTACCGAAAGGAGTATCCCGGGATAGAGGGGCCACCAGTATTCCCAGATATGGCGGTACCAGTAGTTGATAAAACTGAGCTGATCCGGCCTTAATCTGCTTCTGTTTCCCAGTTCCTTCACCATTGGAGCTGAGAACACCGCGCCTCCCGGCATAGGAAGAAGACCGATAAGAGCGGGGAATATTGCAAGATTCAGCCGGGGATTCGCGACGAGACCGCGGAAATTATTGAGAAGCCGCTCCATATGTCCTCCCAGCTCCAGACTGCTGCTGAGAACGAGGATGAGTGTAACCATGACTGCGAGGGAAAGAGTTTTCGGCATTACAACAGAGCCTGCCATAGAATTTAACATGCCGGTCGGCTTCAGCCCGAAGAACGCACCTGTGAGGATCGCTCCCAGGATGAAGGCGTTACCCAGCGATAGCTTCTTTCTGATGACAATGAGGACGAAAACGAAAACAACAGATATTCTCACGATGGCAGGAATGTTCAGAATAATCGGCATAAGCTCTCCGTTAAAACGGTGCGCGGGTGACTCCCTTACGAAAGACAGGGTGATAATGCTTAAATGTACCTTTGTCAAGGGAAATCAGAGGTTTTTGGGATTGCACTTTGAAAATGCGTAGCAAGCGAATATAATAAAAGTTGTTCCTTAACATTTCGAAGATTTCCCGCGGCAAGCTGCGGGGAGCTTCAATTAAGAAATTTGCTGCATTTCAAGTTGTGCCCCCCCTTGTCTAAATTTTCCTCTTATAATTTGCGTTAAAACCTTCATTTGTCATGATACAACCTACAAAATTTGGAGCCTGGGTAAGTTGAAGACTCATACAATTTGCGGATGCCATTCATCGCATGTTCCAAAACTACAATATATGTTGGAACATGCTTTGATTGAAGCGTAACATATAGATTTTATTGCTTAATTCAGGACTAAGCCTGCTGGCACATAACTTGCTGTATTTTATCTATACAGTCCCCATATCAAAGGAGCAGATTTATGAACGAAAATTTTCAGGTAGTCGTTGGTATTCCTTCCTATAATGAATCCCGGACAATAGGTCATGTTGTCCAGATGGTGGGAAATGGTCTTAATAAGTACTTCCCTGATTCAAGAAGTGTTATTGTAAACTGTGATAACTGCAGCCCTGACGGCACGAGGGATGTGTTCCTCTCTGTCGAAACTCCTGAAAGAGTTCATAAAAAATATATATCAACTCCTGAGGGTATAAAGGGAAAGGGAAATAATTTCTTTAATCTTTTCAATTTTTGCCGGA
>Ga0209121_10001045_pt1 | contig 28994 bp, 36 predicted proteins | sample Cruoilmetagenom3_FD_187292 | JGI IMG/M metagenome (GOLD analysis project Ga0209121, IMG submission 187292) | Oil polluted marine microbial communities from Coal Oil Point, Santa Barbara, California, USA - Sample 3 (SPAdes) (version 2) | ecosystem: Environmental > Aquatic > Marine > Oil seeps ...
TAAGACACCTGAAGAAAGAGTGGAAAAGGAATACTAGCAGAGGGGAATATGGTGGGCCGTGATGGATTCGAACCATCGACCAATTGGTTAAAAGCCAAGCGCGTGAAGTGCATTTTATCATTTAAAAACAGCGCGTTAACTGTTGTCGGCATCCCATAGCGGCAATATCATAGGCATTGATTTTAGCGGCCTGCAGCGAATAGCTAAATCCCTATGGGACAGTTTTTCGGCTTGCTGCACTATATAAAATAACCCCAATTCCCTTCATCTGCATAGCTAGTAAAGCTCCGTTTCTCTAACAAGGTAGATGTCTCTGTTGGGTTATCTGAATCTCGGATATGTTGTTTCATTAGAATGGATCCACCCTGCCAGCATATAAGATGCTCTCACTAATAGCTGATTTTATTCTTAATAAGCCTGCAGCCGTTAGAATGACATCAAAATTAGCATCTAAGGCATCGCCACCAGTTTGTGTTAGTAGATAGTTTGTGGTATCTGCTGAGCGTTTCAATGCAATTGCTTCGTATGCTTTGCGCGAACCATCTGGCCTTAAATACGCGACCATGATTTTCACAATTGAATACCCGGACGCAGGCGAAACGGTTCCTGAAAAATCATACTCAACATAGCCAGTCGTTGTTGCAAATGAGGTTTGTGACGCCCCCTTTATCCAATCACCTGAGTTAACATTGACGTAAGCTTGCTGCGCCTCTTTCCACCCAGGAATAGCAGAGGTATCCTCTGAATAAGTGTAAGTGACCGCCCCAACATCCTCTGTGCCAGCGGTTCCGCCCTGATCTGCAAAGTATGCACCCTCCAGCTTTGTCTTAGCCGTGCCCCACTTATATAAATCAACAGTGCCAACGATTTTAGCTGATATGTAATGGTAGGAATGGCCAAATTTCACATCACCGCCAGCGGCATCGTTCCATCTACCGCGCCATTTTATAACGCCCGCCCCACTTATAGAGCTGCCTTGCCACCTAACGTTTGTGATGTTGCTTTCCATGTGAAGATCAATGTCAGCTTCAGAAACTCCATACACTCCTAAGTGTGTCACTCCGTTTGTCCCTGCTTCACTTGATCCTCGGAGCTTTATAGTATTTATCCCGGCAATGGTGCTATCAAGTAGAATGTTATGCTCGAAGCCCTGTACTCTAATTTGCGTAAGGTTATGCGAGTTAACACTATCATTACTATCTGTTGTTGGGCGAATAACAAGCCCGGAACCAGTTTTTGCGACAGGGTTATTTATTAACGCTATTGGCCCCCAGTTTGTATACCATAGCTTGTCGCATACTATGGCCTCACTACCAACGCCAACATTAGCTACTTCTATTCCGCCAACAGCAGATTGATTGGTGAAATAAACAAGCGATATACCTCGAACGTAGGCAATGCTACCAAGATCAACCTTGATGTCCTCAAAGCCACCTCCTGACACCGCCCCTCGCGCTGCTGTTCGCAACTTGATAAATTCAACTTCATTACCTAAAGTACCGGCGGCTCCGACATAAGTAAGAGTTGTTCTGTTCCTGACGCCTTTTATCTTCTTTCCATCGGTAGGTTGATACGGCCAATTTTCATTGCCAGTAAATGAGTGCGGCCCCAAGTGAATCTCATCAATATCTGAGGCCATAAAAGTTGTAATAATGTCGGTAATGTCACCGCCATCAACTGCACCAAAATCTTTTGCAGTGACAATGGAATCAAATATTCTTTCAAGCTGCAAAGGTAGCGTATCGTGATCGAAATAACTCGCGCCGTCTGCTGTGCCAGTACCAGCAGGGACAGCTTTAAACTTTAACTCTCCCGCTCCATTCCCATCTGCATAATCTCCGCAACTGTAATAATCTCCTAATTCCATAAATGGGTCTGCGAGCATTTCCGCTATGGTGTCTACTGCAGCGATGGTATCGCCAGTCCCTGGTGATCCACTGACGTTATCGCTGTAGAATTTTTGCGCGCCCAGCTTGTCGTTTACTTTTATCGAATAGCTTCCGCTCGTCAGTACGGTGACCGGTGAGCCGTTATATAAAATATATCCACCCGCCCCAGTATTTAGTGGCTGGCCAGCAGGCAGAATGGTAACCTCGGTGCCATTTTCTTGCTGTAGAACTACGTTTTTCCGATTACCAAGAATTCCTGGGTCAAAACCGGGCTCGCCGATATAGATATCGCCGTTTGGCACTGGCTTCCCTTTTGTGGGGTCGCCAAAATAATCCATTGGTAGTCGTACTAGGTTCTTTGCCATAATTCAAATATCCCAGGCATAAAAAAAGGCCGCTGGATGGCGGCCTTTAAAGGGGTTGCGTTTTTTAACGTTATCTATTCACTAGAAGCGGTCGCCGCAATAGCTCCGGCTGTACCCGCTGAAACCGCACCTTCTATTGCGCGTGACTTTCGCAATACTTCAAACATTTTTCGAGTATTGTCGGCTTCAATCTTTGCGAGATCATCAATGATATTCAAAACCTGCTTTTCTGTTGCGTTTTCCTTTATGGGCTTAATTAAAGCATCCGATATTGCGCCATAAATAATACCGAGCTTTAATGACAAGGTTTGCTCGGCAAGCTTAATTGCAGGACTGCTTGGGCCGCTTCCTGTAAATGTTCCAGGCGGCGGCTCTTTTAGCGCGGCCACTGCTGCAATTTTATTAAGCAAGCCTCGCTCGTTTGGTGAAAATAACACATTAAGCTTTTCGCTGCCGATTGACTTAAGCGCTTGGCTGTACTTGGCCCTTGATAAGCTTCTTGTGCCCAGTCTTGTTTCTGCGCCCGTAAAGGCTGTGTCGGCAATATGCCTTAAAGCATCGCCCCTGACGTTGTTCCAGGCGGCTATCCCGGCCTGTATCTGCTCTGGAGTGCCTTCATGCAGGTAGTTTTTAAGCTCTACAAGATCGGCAGCTTTATACCGTGATTTTGCTTTAACGGCCCGGTCAAAAAAGTCCTCTGGAGCCACTTTATTATTGAGCATGTCCCGAACAAGTGAAACTTTATTAGTATCGAATTTATGCAATTTATTTTTGGTTAGGCCGCGCTCAAAGTTTGTTTTTGCTTTCCGCGCAGACTTAAAAACATCGTCCCCAGTCGCACGAAAAACATCATCATCTAGCGCGTCTTTAAACTCCCGAATAACCCCTTTTGCAACTGGATTCGCTCCATCAAAAAGAGAATTTGAGATTATTCTAAGCTCTTCGGCTTGCTGCACTGAAATTTTACCGGTTGGCTTGAAGTTTTTATTTAAAACGCCCATTTCAACCATTTCATCACGTAGAGCCTGAACCGTTCCTTCTGATCTGGTGTTTCTAGGGGCAAGCCTTCTTAATTTCTCGGCTGTTTGGTTAAACTGAATATTTTTTCCTTCGCCCGCCCGATCTCTTGCTATCTTGTAAAGATCGCCGATCTCGTCATCCAAAAACAGGGATTTGTTAACTACGGCATTAATAGGGGTGTCGGCAGAAGTCGCGCCAGCTCTGGCATTCTGCTGAGCCGTTCCGATTAGCTCATTTAATTGGAATTCGCGTTTTTCAACCAGGTCTTTTACGCGCCCAGACATTCTAAATGCGTCCTGCTGCTTAACAAACAAATCGGTATTGCGAGTCCTCTCCGCCTCGGTCACATCAAGCCCTAGCTCTTTAAAAGCCTTCTCTCTACCAAGGTTGGCAGCTACATCATCAGCCGCATACGGCACTTCATCGGCCGCCCTCTCTAGGTCAACGGCCTCCATCAAGTCATCAATGCTGGTGTTTGATTGGTCTAAAGCTTCGGCGAACTCTTTGGTAATCGCCCCCTCTGGAGTCAGAGCGTCAGCCGTTTTGCCTGTTATTTTATTTATTAATTTACGACCAAGGCGATTAACGATAGGCAGAGCAAGTTCAGCGCCACCGCCAATAAGAGTGCCCAAAGTCGCGCCCACGAGTATATCGGCTGTTTCTTTTGCTTGTCCTGCTGGGATTGCTGCACCTTCTAGGCCTCCTATGGCTGCTGTAGTGGCTGCGCGAGCGGGCAAGCTGGCGACACCTCCCGCGCCAATGCCTGCCGGGATAAATGGCAGCGCTTGACCGGCTATTTCACCGGCAACGGCTGCTCCGCTAACGTCTTTTAGCTCTTTAAATAATCGCTCTTCGTCTTGAGTGTTTTCATGAATACCAAGCTTACCACCTAACCCAGCAGCTTGCGCAATATCTGAAAGCCCTTTTCCTGTGCCAACAAGTAGCCGCTCTGCTGTCCCCATATCGTCAATGACAGAGGCAAGATAAGGGTTTCTTCCTCGCAGCTCTTCTAGTTTATTGAGCCTATCCTGTCTAACTGTTAGCGGTGTCGGGCTGCGCTTTGTTCTGGCCCTGCCCATGCTCCTGCTTCGTTCCTGCTCGCCGCTATCTGCATCCTGTGGCGTAATGTCATCCGCTGCAACTGCGCCACCTGTAGTGTCGTCTTCTTCGTTCCTCTTGGCTCTTTCTGCCGCCACTCGCTGCCGCAAAATATCCGAATCAGAGGCGATATCATCAGGAATATTAGCTATCGTTATTCCGTCTTTTGTTTCAATCGAGTATGGCATTAGAAATCCACTGTTATTTTTCGTTGCGTCTGCTCGGCTGGCGCTGGCACCGCTTCCGCTGCTTCTGATTGATTACCCGAAAGCTGTCCTAACAACGATTGTAGCTCGGCATTCTCCGCGTTAAGCTCGTTTATAAACTCCTTTAGAAGGGCTATGTTCACTTCTTCGGCTCGGCCTACTCCGAACATAGCCTGCTTCATGCCTTGAACATCTGAATCCGTAGGCCTGGTTTCGCCTGATGCCTTTAGCTTTTGCCTTGCCGCTACTTCTGCGAAAGCGTTAAATTTTTCATCAAACTGGCCTTGGCTTGTGTAGACCCCTGGGACAAAAGACGCCGCATGCCTGCCTGCGCCGCTCTTTGCTCCTTTTTCAAATTCCTTAAGGAATCCTGTTGCTTTGGTTAGCGCGGCAGCTCGACCTATATTCGAGTCTTTAAGCACTTTAAGCCTCGATACATTTGATTTAGCGGTGCCTATCTCCTGCTCTGTTTGTACTCGCCCTGGCCTTTCGCTTTCTATAATTGAGGCAGCGATAGGGCCCGCCGTTCCCAGCTCCACGTCAGCTTTACCCTGTGCTGCTGCTGCTGCCTTGCCGCCCGCCATTTCATATCTAGACTTTAGTGCATCTTTTAATGTTTTCTTCCTGGCCTCGCCGGTAACAATGTTGCCTGCCGGGTCTAAAACTTGAGAAGTATTGTTTGGCAAGCTCTGCACAACAGTCCCGTCAGGATATATTTCTGTTTTTGCAGACGCCATGCCGCCAGCTCGAGAAGTTTTAAGAAGCTCAGGACTAAGCATCATTGCAATACTTTTCACCTGTTCGAGGCTTTGGGTGCCGTTGCGCAAACCGATTAAAGCATTAGTCAGATGCAACGGTTCTCCGCCAGCATCACTCATCAGAGGTAAATACTGGTCAATAATATCTGCCGCCTGGTCTGGGCTATTGGCGTTCACTACTTGGGCGGCTAATTCTTGGGTAAGCTTTCTGGTATGGTTATTGGTGATGCCAAACGCTCTTTCTGTCGCCGCTGCCGTTTCTGGATATTTTGCAGTGATGGCGCTTATTTGCTTTGGATCGCCGCTATCTAAAGCGTCCTGCGTTTCCTCTTGTCGCTGCGCCTCTTTTTGCTTCACTTCTGTCTCGTCACGTTTTTGCTGGAGTATTTGGCCAAGGCCCGTTAGTTGATCACTAAAACTTGAAACGGCATTAGGGTCGCGCCCTTTATTTGGGTCGATATAAAATTGATTCGGCATTACGCGGCCTCCGCTTGGGGTAATGTGATTGTGATATAGCCCTCTTTAAAGCCGATTAGCTCAGGCCTGATCTCATAGATCTCATGCGCCATAAACCCGGTAGAGCTACCATATAGCCCAACGTTGGCCGCTTCGTCATTCCAATCCCAGGAATAAAGATTTACGCCATTTTTGGAATCAATGAGTTTGATGTTTTCTTTTAGTCGCATGTCTGAAAAAGCCATCGCGCCTGCTGCTCCTAGCTGACCGAGACCCATTAACTGATTCATTCCTGCGTTCTGAGCGGCTATATCCGACTGCACGCCACCGATCAGGCCTTGGCTAAGAGTATTGCCGATATTTGCCGTGCCTTGCGCAATTTGAGGGGCGTAGCTTGGAAGCTGAGCCAAGCCTTGCAGAATGTTTGTATCATAAGACCGCTCGTTTAATCGATCGGCTTCCGCCTGGCTGTAGGAATCCAGTAGCGCCTTGTTTTCCAGCTGCGCATTGTATTTGTAAAAAGCGTCTTGAGTATTGCCGGAACGAAGGCCGCCGGTTGCTGCCGCATTTCTCGCTATGGCCTCCTCGCCCGCCTCCCTGCCGCCCATGATTGATTGGTACAAAGGGGATGCCTTGGCTTCGCTGATTAAGGCCTGCTGATCAATAGGCTGCCCGGTCATGCCGCTAAGCTGACCTAATGCCTGGTCTCGATAGCGCTGAGGAAGAGCTTCTTTTTGTTTTAGATACTCCAGGGCCTCCCTTTGAGCATCAACAGATAGTTGCGCCCCTTGCATAGATGCTTGTCGCGCCTTTTTGCCCGCTTCTTCACCACTAAAATCGGTGTCGATTAAGCCTAGCGAGCCTACTTTTATCACGTCATCTGCAACGCTGCCCATTACCTTCCCCTTGCGTAAATTTTTACTGCGCCATGGTTTGCTAAATGCTTGAAACCACACTTTCTTACAAGTCGCTCGACACTCGCTTTCTCAATCATTGCAAAAACCATTCGGCACCATTTGTATGAATCAAACACCCACTCACAAAAATCATTAATTGCGCTTTTTAGGTGTCGCAACCCAGCTTTATTTGACGAAAAGTGCGCAGAAACTCCATTGCCCTTACGGGAAAACGAGCAAATTATCCGTCCAGGGCCAGACCATACGAACGTTAAGTGATTCTTATTTGTTGGGACATTTTGCAAATTGCTTGTGGTCGGCGTGAATGTCACAACTCAGCCCCAGTAACGTAAAAATTCAACCCGGCAGCATTACTGCTTTCGATTCTCAGTGAGCCGCCAGCCGGGATAACTTGACCAATGATCGACGCGCCGTAATCAGCTCGATCTTTTACGACAACAGTAAATGGAATAACCGGGCTCACTGCAACGCCAGCAGCATTGTAGATATAAGCCTTATATGATTGGCTTGTGGCTGTATCGTTTGATGCCGTGAAAGATTTTAATTTTGTGCCTCGCCCTGTCGCGGGAGAAACATAAACGCTCTCAATCGTGTCAGCTGCAGCGCTTTGAGCATTAAATACCAGAACCTTGTCTGTCACTGTAATGCGCTCACAATTATGCTGGATGAGCTGACTTCAATATTAGCTGTGGAATCTTCGTTGCCGACAAACAATTGAAGTGTATCACCAGTCGATAAGGTAAATAGTCCTTGGGAGATCACCCCAGTAGGGCTTGCATTCTCAGTGCAGCCTATTGTTTTATCTTGCACCGTTCCATTAAGTGCTATTTTTGAACATATTTGGTCGGCACCGCCGCCAACTTTTGCGACAGTGGCTTGAGACGTTATTATTAATTCAACATTATCCAGACCAAGATAAGTGATTATTCCGGCTGCTGATACGGTAAAGCGATCATCTATATCAAACGTCCAATTGGCTCCGCCCACCGCCACATAAACACCGATAGTGCTGATAGTGACCGTTTCCAGCGAGGTTAAATAGCAATCTGCCAAGCTGCGAGTATTAAGGGTGGCGCCGTCTTCAAAAATATTCCCAGAAAATTCCCACTGCAAATCCAAAGTATCGATATTATTCAGGGCGGCCCCCGCACCTTCGAATAAACAAGCATCAACTTTGGCCCTGCCTCCAGCTTTTAAATTTCCGCTAGCCGTTAATCCGCTTATCGTTGTGGCGCCTAATGGGGCCGTAAAACGGCAATCACCAGAAATATTAATAATATCAAACGTAGCTGACCCTAAATCAAATAGCGTGGCTGCCCAGTTGATGCCAATAAAATCAGTTATATTTATTTGACCGTTTGCGGTTCCAGTCCATGTGAAACCACTTGTTTGCGCATCAACAACGGTTAGGAGCTGGAATATGGTCGCATAAGCTCCCGCAATGGTTCCGAGCGAGTCACAATCACTAATCACTACACCGCTACCAACTAAAGACTTAAGCCCGCCTAGCGAATTTGTGAAATCGACCCATTTAGCATTAGGGCATGTAAAACCAATAAGATCTTGAAAGAATGATCCATTACTACAAGTGAACATTGTTCCGGCAGCTGTAGTGGTTAATCCTGATGCAGATCGATGCAGGCCCACAATGGCCACATCCCCACCCGTAATGGTGAAAACATTCGGCGAAACATCGATATCTTGGGCGCCAATCATGTATGTAATCGGAACGCCTGCCGTTTGAACTAATTCAATCACCCCGCCAACCGGGGCTGGAAAGTCAGCCAGAGAATTTATATTAACCACGTTGGTTAATGGATTTGAATAAAGCTCTGTAAAATTAGCATTGGCTTTAATAAATGCATCACGCCACGTATCACCAGTGCGATCATTAGCGGCAGCGCCAACGCCGATTACTTGCTGAGCCATTCTTACGCCTCGTTCATATCTACTGTTAATTTACCTGAATCGACCGTGAAGCCGGTTTCATCAGATGTGAGCGGGTTGCCGCTGCCTACCTGGGCTCTTAAGTCATTAATTAGCGCCCTTATGAGTGGCGCATCTTCGGCTTCAGACTCCTGAACTTCGTCCGCCGAATCAGCAGTTGTTTCCAGGTCTCTTTTTAACGATAGATAGTCTTCTATCATTCGATCTGACCAATCGGGGTTCGCATCTTTTACATCTTTGTAGGTCAGAAATATTTGCGTGAAACCGCTGCTTAAATTAGCCATACATTAGCTTGATAAAAGTAAAATTCAGTCTTTCGATTGATGCACATCGCACCTTGAGGCCAATCTTCTCACTTACATAGCCGAGACGATTAAGAATAAATCGAGTCCCGTAGCGCGACTGCTGGCCATACAGCGCCCACCACTCTGCTCCGTATGACAGCCCGTCATAAGTAAGCGAAACCGCGCAGGTAACGTCATCGGTATTAATTTGGTGGCCGGGAATGGTTTTTACTTCCAGCTGATCGATGCTTATCGCCTCAAGATCGATCATCGGTGAGTAAAATATTGACTCAACCATGTCGTCGTATTGAGAGGCGACCGAATCATCAAGCAGGCCAATATTTGAATTTTGATTGTCCCCGTAAACCCAGCCGAGGCGGGGGTCTAAAACTCCATTAATGCCGCGCCATTTTTCATCAGTAGTCACGCCAGATTTAACAATTGTCCAGGCGTATTCTTTGCCTAATTTCCTGGCAATGGTCGCATTAAATAAAAGCGTTTCATTTGGGAGCCGAACAACTAAAAACCTGTCTTCATCTTCAACCCTGGTTTCAAGCACGGCATCTGCAAGCTCAGCTTCTGTATAAGCTTTAATAATCTTAGTTACTTCACGAGTTGCGATGCTGCTATAAGTCCCAGCTGAAATAACGTGGATACTGACTGACTCTTCGCGCCCGCCGCCAATAATATAAAACTGTCCTTCTAGCTCTGTTTCACAATGAGTGCCAACCACGCCACACTTAACGGCCTTACCTTCGATGCGCCGAAAAGCAAAGTTGTCTGTCGCTTGGTTGACGAAGTATTCAGTTGTGTATCGGTTAAAAGCAATAATCTGATTGTCTGACGTCCTATCAACAGCAAGCGTTGGATCTGGCGAGAATTCAGATGTAGCGAATTTTAGCGGATCAATACTCGCTTCATTTAAAATATCTGTATGAAATAAATATTCGCCGTCTGTAAAAAAGTAATAACCATCAATCCATGTGTGATCGATGGGAGACCCCAAGTCAGAGTCAGTGCTTTGCGTGAGCGTGGTGCCGTCATAGCGCCACCACTTGCCATCAGCAACAACTGATTGCGTGTTGAATGAATGGGCCATTGATGCCCGTTTTAAGCCGCTTATATCGCCAATCTGGGAAATACTGCCATCAGCTTCCACGCTGATTAGCTTGCCTCCAGATACCCGGTAATGATTACCCTGCCTTTCATTCCAGTACCCGCCGCGATCAACGCCAACACCAGCTCCATGAAAAACTAGACCTGGGTGAGATAACAAGTACCCACTGGCGCCCAAGATATCCTTCGCTACCGCTGTAAAATTTACCGGCAATAAATCCCGATAGTCTGCATTTTTTACGGTTGAGTCGCCCTTGATGATCGGTATTGATAGGCTCTTTTGTGGCATTAAGTCACCGCCGGTACTGAGCGAACATCAAAATTTATCACTCTGATTTCTACGCGCCCAGCATCAGTAGTGATTTGTATTTTCACTTGCTGCCAGCTGCCCTCCGTTGCGTTGCTGCTGGCTTTAATGCGATAACTGATAACCGGGTCATCATTAGAGTCAGATTCAATATTAAGGCCTGCATCCGCTGTAATCGCATAGGAGCTGATGGCCTCGCCAGAAAGGTAAGAAGAAAAATCTTCCTTGTAATCGTTAATTTCCCCGATTTCTATTATTTTGGTGGCGCACTCGTTTGGAGGTAATGCCGAAGGAGATTGGTAGCGGCGATGCCGACCGCCTCTTGAATTACCGTTGCCCAGTGGCATTCTTTGCGGGTACTGCACTTGCTGAATGCTTTTACTAGCCGTAATGGATGCGGCGCTAGAAAGAGCCCCTGACGCAATTGATGCTAATGCAAGCGGCACGTCTTTGCCGAAATCAGGGCATAGCCGCACAGCAAGATTTGTTTCCAGCATGCTCTTAAATTTGCGAGCGATATTGGTGAAGCTATTTAAGCCTGGGGTTTCTTCAAAATTGTAGCCAACGCATACATTGTTCGCGCGCAACTCTTCCGCCAAATCTTCAAGGCGATCAAGAGCAACAGCGTTATCCTCAGGCGTAGGCTGAACAGTCAGGCCCGAAACCCGCATCCGAGAATAAGCGCCGTTTATTATTTCGCTCTTAAGCGTCATAACCTAGTTCCGACCTGAGTGTACTAATGCGCTTGGTATCCCATTTGTCGATACCAGCAGCCTTGGCGGCTTCACGAATATCATCATTCGATGGTTCGGATGCATTAGAGTCATCATCTTGATCTTGATCAGTATCACCTTTTTCATGCTCTTGATCAGAATCATCATTCGATGGTTCGGATGCAGACCAACCAGCGTTTAGCATTTGAGGTACGTGAGCTGGATCAACCAGCTCTTTTTCCCCATCTTTATGAAGCCATGTAGCCATTTTTCTTCTCCGGATTAAAATAAAAAAGGGGCCGTTAAGCCCCTTTCTGGTTTTACTACTAATTTTGCTAATACTAGTAGGTTACGCCCACGCCAACCCGCGATGGGTCTTTGATGGTGATGCCATACCAGGTGAATAAACGGTAACGAAAGGTCATGGTTGCAATGTCGCCATCGTAAACCATGTACATTTTCTGGCCGTTTTTCATGGTGTGACTGATAACCTTCATTCCGCTGAACTGCTTGAACAATTCGGCAGGAATGGTTCCGCCAAGCACTTCGACAGCCTCTTTGTCCCAAAACAAATTAGACTTGTTGGTCGCATCAATGTTCACACGGTCAACAGTGTCCAGGTTGGCGATAGTGGTATTAATATTGGCATACGCTTTTTCGGTCTCGGTCAAGGCCGCATCATCTGCCGCAATGGGTTTAGGATAGACAGTGATTGACGTGCCGGTTGGCTTGGCAACAACGGTGAACGTCATTAGCTGCCCGGTTGCCACCTTGTCTGTCAGACCTACAGATTGAATTGCTCCAAACGTTACCTTGTCGCCAACGTTATACCCCGCTGATGCCGCGACAGGAATTGTTGCTGAGCGATAATCCACGTTCGTTACAACGCCGGTTGTCGCGTCAACAGACCCACCCTCTGGCTTAAAGGATTGAGCGCCCGTTACGGTTGTCGCCGGATTAGCTCCGCCAGCCAGATTGGGCAGGAACGAACCTGTGAAAACATCGAATCCGGCTATATTTGCGCCAATCTGCCCTTTGCTCCACGCATCGCTCTCAGGTCGCCCCTGGAGTGTTTGGCGCGCAGCAAGGTCGCTGGAGAATAACTTTGTATCTCGGTCATTCAGCATGAAACAACGCTTATTATTCATGCCTTGGCGCTCATTCATTATCGCCTGAGCTTCCGATACGAAGTTATAGCCACTGGTTGCGTTTGAGCGAATAACAAGCGACCCCTGTGTCGCCATAGCAGCGGCAATGGCTCGATTAAGCTCCGTTGCCTGCTTTCTGCCTGACTCTTTCCCGCGATCCTCCCAGAACCGCTGGTCGCGCATTTTGTCTGCGCGCTGCTCAACGAAATCGTTTGAAGGAGTGCCCAATACAGCCGGGTAAGTCTCCTCGATGATTTCTTGCTCTTTGCCGGTCAAATCCCATCCAGATATAACTGGGGCATGTTGCTGAGCTGGTCGCCACACGAAGTTTTCACCGTTCTGCATCGCTTCGGGATCGGGCTCGTGATAATCAACCAAGCCGAGCATCGCTTCTTCATGCTCGTGCGTTTCAATAGCGTTCTCAAAAAGAACTTGTGCAATCTTTCCTGTGCTAGCCATGGGCTATCTCCTAATTACCAATTACTTACATTGGCACCGGCTTTGCGCGCCTTCATTCTGGCGTCGAAAGCTGCTTGCGTGTCATCCGAAGCACTCGCTTTGTCGTACGCTTTCTTCAAAGCTTTGTGCTCATCTCCGCCAGCAGCATCGCCTTCTAGATGCGGCGCGGGTTTCGGTGCATTCGATTTTCGTTTTTGAGGCGCGCTCAATTGGGCCTTAAGCTCACCAAGATACATGGCGGCTTTAAGCCCGCTGGAATCAGAGGTAAGCAAATTCTGCAGTTTTGTGCGCTTGTCGGCATTAACGCCAAGGCTATAAAAAACCTTCTCGCTGCCTGCACCCAAATCTGAAATAAGCTTATCGGTCACAGCATCGCCGCCGCCCGGAACAATGGCATCAATTGACGCCCTCACCGTTCTATCTGCAGCTTGATATGTTTCCGCCTTGATTCCGCTTTCTTTCGAAAGCTTGACTGCGCGCTCGTAATGCTGATCAACGCCGGTATTAATTTCTTCTAAAAGCGCCTGCTGCTGCCGATTGGTTTCGGCTTCTTTGGCTTGGGCCGCCTGCTTCGCTGAGCTTTTTTCCATGTTGAAATCTGACAATGCCTCTAGATAAGCTTCATCAGGATCATCATGCTCATAAAAGTCTTCGCGCTTAGGGCGGTTAAGCTGTTTCGCGGGTGGCGGGCCGTTTTCCAATTCGGCAACTTTGGCTTTTAGCTTATCAACTTCGGCGTTATGCTCTTCCTTCGCTTTAGAAAGTTTCCCTTTGTAATGCTCTCGGGCACCTTTCCATGCGGCGTTAGGAATTTCATCAGCTGACTGTTCTTCACCAGAGTCCATCCAGTCTTCAATATCAGAATCGCCGGGTTCGCCTTCGGAGGCTTCCGCATCAGGCTCATTGCCATTTGGCTTGCTGCCGTCAGACTCATTGCCATTTGGCTTATCGCCATCGGGCTTATCGCCTGAATCCTCGTCGCTTACTTCCGGGTCGCCATCAATCGCGTCTGCGTTAGCGTCTTCTTTGCCCGCCTGCGGAGGAAGGTTAGCGCCTGCTTCTGCTTCGGCGTTTTCAGCCTTCAGTTCTTCTAGTGTTTTTTCAGCCATGGTCTAGCCTCGCGTTTGGTAATAGCGATAACTCTGTGTATCTCACAGATAAGATTGCCGTTTGACCTGTCGGCGTCAGTAAGTTTGGTTAACCCTTGCGCGGAATGACCCGTTCGACCTGGTGGGTTGGGTTATTTTGAATGCGTTGTCGATTTGCTGGCCTTGTGATTTATGCTTTATAAATTCAATATCAGCGCCGGCCTTCTGCGCCGCAACTTCCACATTTGCGCGGTCTGTTTCGGCTTTGAATATATCAATCTGTAATTTGCCTTGGTCGTTCTGTGCTTTAGCCTGGTCGACTTGAGCTTGCCTCTGCTCGCGCATTATTTGAGCGTCTGCCTTTTTATTTTCGGCTTGAGCGGCAACCATCATTGGGTCTGGCTGCTGTCCTTGCTGTGCCTGGGCGACCATTTCTTTTTCTTCGTCGGTTTCGGGCTCAACAACACCGCTAAGAATTAACTGCTTACGGGCATAATCACGAATATCATCAAAAGCAACGCCGTCGATTAATGTGGCCTGCTTCAGGATTAACAATTTCATCAATGCCGGATCAACCTGAGCAACTGCCGCTGCCATGCTGCTCAACTGCTCGATAGTCTGTTCTTTTTTCGTTGAGTAGCTGGGGCCAATCTCAGCGAATACATTGAATTCCATGTTGGTGATATCGTTCAGGATTAGCATTTCGCCGGTTTCTTCGTCCTGAATTGATTCCATTACCTCTGATGATTTTGTTGTTCCATCGGGCAGAGTTAGCAATACCTTCCTGGGCGCATCGTAAACACTGGATGCCATGGATGCATAAATTTCAGCATCGCGGCGCTTGGCATGCTTGAGGTTTTGCTGGTAAACAATGGATTGCTGATCAAGGCGGTTTTGCAGTGCGTTAACAGCTTTACCGGATAAATCAGGGTCGGCAATATCTTGTGGCAAACCTGGGTTTGCGACATCTTCAACGGCCTGCTTGGATAGCTCGATTGATGCGACTAATGAGGTCGGCACCGGTTGTTCTGGCATCTGGGCAACTGGGCCGATAGGCAGCTGCTCCCCATTTATCGTTGTTCTGTTTTGCAGATTGTATGGAAAATTGGAATCAGCCCCGTTCTCCTGGTACATGTGCTCATGCCCCAAGATTTGCTCAGGGTAGAAGATGGGCTTGGGTCTTGGTGACCTTGAAGTAATATCCGCCAAATAACTTAACTGGAAATTGCGTAAGCGCTGAGGGTCTTTTGCCAATCGCGTGACGCCTTCGTAATGCTCCTCGTCCTCAACAAATGCGCGCTCACCATAGGTCGGCACAACAGGAAGGTTTTCACCTGCGATAACGTAATCAGAAATAATTTGAGCGCCAGAAGCAATGTACTTGGTAACCTGCCAGCGGGTAATTTTTCTCTCTTCATCTATGGTGTAACCAGCATCAATCAGCTCATCCATGTGATCAACCAGGTCAGATTCCAGCAGCATTAAAGGCTGACCCAGCGGATCCATCATGGTAAATACTTTATCTTTTACTTTTTTCTTGTGGTAGAAGGAGGCCACATAAATGACTTCATTCTGGCTCTGAACCCACGGGTAAGTATAAGAATGCTCTGGCTGTGCAAATGATGAGAAATTGTAGTTTTCTTTTTCGCCAATATCTTTGCCGGTTTCTTCTTTAATTAATTCCCGGTAACCATCGTACGAGTAAGCCGTTAACAATGAGACGTACTTTGCGTCAGACTTGTCCAGTGATTTTGCATTAGGATCCCAGAAGCATTTGTTGTTGGCTTCATAGATCGGGCGGCGTCGAATAACCTGGTTCTTGTTGCCCGCCCTATTTGATACATATTTGGTGTAAAGCTCCCATGCTCCCACGCCACACACTACGGCTTCAGCAGATGCGTTCTCGTAGGACTCTAGGCTGGTATTCACCCTATCATCGGATAAGTACAGGCCATCAATTAAATCAGCGCCATCCTCGCGATCATCATCCGTAGGTTGGAAATCTATCTGAATTGGATTTGCTCTTAAATCGCCAATAATCTGCCGACCAGCCTTACGCAAAACATTAAACTCCCCGCGATACGCTAACGAAGAATCGCCAAGCAAAGCATCATCCCATTGCGTCACCCAGTAGAACGTCATGTCATCAGCGGCGCGCTCGCGAGTAGTCTGCCCATTGATATACGCCTTGTCATGCAGGCGCTTTATATCTTTTAGCTCAAGCATTATCTACGTCCCATGGGGCGAATGGGCTGAGGTGACTTAAATGTCATAATATTATTAATAATGCACCCGTTATCAAAAGACATCATTACGTCATCACCAAGGTTGGGCGAAGGAATTCGCAGCTTTGAGCCGTCTGGCATTAATATTCCTTTCCGCATTTCTTGCTTCGAATAAAGTTCAATAGAGTTTGTCGCATTGGGCTTTATTGGTAGTCGACATAATTCAGACCTGAGCTTAGCCAGGCACTTGATGTCGCTTGAGAAGCTAATTAGATCATCGGGGTCTGAATACTTTTTGTGAACAACCGCTTCATACGTTTTTCGGCATCGCTCGGCAATGGCAACGTAATTTTGAGCCCGCTTGTTTTTAAACACATCTTTGTTTGTTTTGCTGCCGTGCATGCCGTAGAACTCGTTGGCTTCACAGATCGCCTCGGGGTTGTGCACGCCTTCAGATCCCTTAAACATCACTGAATTGATTTTCGTTCCTTTGAAATTGGTCGCAGCCTGGTTTCTTAGTAGTGCACCCATGCCATCACAATCCCAAACAAACACGTCAATATTTTGTTTCAGCGCTTCACCGCACGCATAATCAAACGCATCATTGCCGTTGGCTGCTTGAATCTCTTCCATGTGGGTGAAAACAACACCGTGCCGTATGGCCAAGGTTTTGGCGTCTCCGCCTACATCGGCAACATCGTGCGAGGCAATCTTTGCCCCCTTGGGCTCAAATCCAAGTTTAATGTGAGCATCGACACAAGCATCAAACCAATCTTCTTCAATGAGCGAGTTTTCAATGTCGTCACTGAACTCACCATTCCAAATGTGATTGAACCGGGCTTTACTCATTAAACCTTTGTCGCGCTTTGATTTATCTTTTTTGTACTCAGTGGTCAGCGCTTCATCGCCCTCAAACCAAGGGTTGTCTCGAAACGAGAGGTTGATGATTAGGTGAAATTCGTCTTCGTAAAGACCATCTCTATCCAGCGCGTCCTGGTACGGAGTAATGAATTCCAGGCTCATTGGGTCGTTGGCGCTCTTGGGGTTCCATAAATACCAAAGTTCAGCGCCGGGCACGCCCCTTAATGTTGGGCCCAGCGTATCGATTGCCATTTGCGATGTGTTTGCAGATTCTTCAAGCAGGAAATACTTATATTCAAACAGCGACTTCATGTCTTCAACGTTGCGCAGGCCGCCGAATGAAATAATCCCGCCATTAACGTGACTAACTCGCCACTTGGATTCAATGGGCCTAAAACCGGCAAGCTTTAAAGCCGAAATCCTTCCGTTAATCCCTTTATAAATCGACTGGCTCAAGGACTTCATCTGCTCACGTAAGCAAAACACCCCAGAGCCGTTCGAATTGACCTCGCCAATCATTGCATCCATTGCGAATATGGATTTGGTTGCGGCCCTACCGCCAAACAGGCATTTGTATTTTTTATGCTTAAGGATTACCGGCTCTAATTTTTCAGCCAGGTAAATGGTTGGCTCTTCGTCGGTAGCAACCATGTTGCCAATAGTGCCTTTCCATCGTCTTATTACGTTTGGCTGACCATAAACAACCTTATCAACAACGCCGTAAACTGATTTCTCCAGCTTGCCTGTACTCGCCTTGGCAAGGGGCTCAACCCGGTCTAGCCGTTTTTTTAGAGAGCTAGCCACCTGATATATCCATCATTTTTTCAATCTCATCCAGGCGAGCAGCAATCTCAGTGAGCTCCTCAATCCTCAACATTGATGAAATACTACTGATAAACATTTGGGCGACATCTGGGGCAATCTTGCCGCGCGCCGCCTCGCTAATAATTTGGGCGGCTTGCTCGCTTGGGGTTGCTCCGGCCTTAAAATCAAACTGCACAACGGGCACGGTGGGCTTTGTGGGTAGCGCCCAGCCCAGCATGTCGCTTAACTGCTTAATAGATGAGTTGCTATCGTAAAGCTCTAATTTGGGGCCTTCTCTCGTGATAGATACCGATTTAATACAGGCCGCAATGTGACTTGGAATATCTTCAGCGTTTTTTACTGTCCAAACCGTTTGGTGGACAGGGTCGCCATTCTCGTCCTCGCCTACCTGTATATTCCTAAAGTCGCACACATCTTTCATTGTCACTTTAGCGGACTGCGTGAGGCGAACTAGGGCCTGTTCCTTGGTCATTACGGCGTTAGACTGAGCTTCTTCAATCAAAGAATCGTAAAAAGCCCTTACCTTAGACCGGCTTAGCATTACGCTTGCGGAATTGTCTTGCGCCCCAGGGGTTTTTGCTCGCCCGCCAGCTTCTATGTACGCCTGCCTCTGGGTCATCCCAGAGACCAGATTAACAACGAATCTGCGCTGTAAGTCAGTCAGCCCTTTTGATAATTCAAGCTGCTCTTTCGAGAGTTTTTTAGCCTTCATGAGTGATGCTAGTTAATAACCACTTCACCAGAAAACATTATGGTTTTTGGAGGGTTGACCGGATTGATTTCTCTACTTATTTCATTCGATAGTTCGCTATGAATGCCATTCGTATCAGTTGTTATGCCTGCGATAAAATAATTGCCTGACTCTTTAAAGCCAAACTCGCTACATTCCACCTCTGTCGCACCGGTAACTTCTACCTGATGCGTATAAACCCCAGGCTCCAGTCCAGCGTATATCGTGTAACTGCCTATTTCTTCGGGTTTCAGTGCGCTTCCGTCTTCGCGTTCAGTTGGTGCCTTCCAAGTGATTGGCCTGCAATCATCGCCAGGGGTAACCTTGATAACAATAGGCTCAATACTTATTGTTAAAACCGTTTCAGCACTCGCCAGCCCGGTAAGCGCCAGCAATAAAAACGCGAACATGAATTTTTTCACTTGTCTATTTCCTTTTTGTTTGCTTCGTTTTGGAGCTGAAGGCTCTTTATCTTGAAATATAAATTGGTGAGGTACGTTGCAGACCCTAGAAAAATACCAAACAACCAATACAGCTCTTGTGAAGTCATCCCAGACACCGTTAGTCCGCCGCTAATTCCGTATGAAGCCCAAGTTGTGATTCGCTCTAAAATCGGCTCATGGAAATCACTATCTACCAGCACTTTATTCACTCCGACACCCCTGCGCACTGCTCAAGAGAGATTATGTAAACCATGATGTTTTCCATATCAGAGGCCAGGAGTGTTGTGTAGCCGTTACTTGTCGTCGGCCTTTCGTTCAGCATTGGCTTTATCGCCAGGCATGGCCCCGTGGCCGCTGGCCTTGTCGCGCAGCCCGAAATGCTCAGCCATGGCAGCATCGTTATCAGCAGCAATGCGGCGATACTTTTCCTGAAGCTCTTTACTGGTTTTCTCGTCTTGCTTTTTTTTCTTATACTCACGATAAGAGCCAAAAAGCTTAACCAGGCCTTGTATCAGGGCTATCCACGTCTTCATATTTTCGATACCCGTCCAATTTGTCTTTAAGCTTTTCCACTTTTTCAGCGTTTTCAGGCGTCACGTAGTCGTCGATAAAATCGATTTTGCTATAAATAAACTCGATCACTTCATCCGGCTTACTGCCATGTTCAAACGTGTTTTCTGCAGTAGCACGAAACGCCATGATTCGTGGCAAAACACCGATTAAAAACGGCAGGATGATGACCGCATAGCCCAAAGCCACGCTGGCAGCAGCAAGAAAATTATCTAAATAAGCGAGAAACTGTTCCATTTTTTATCCTATGGGTTAAATACTTTAATTCGTTGGCAATTACGCACATCAAAATGGAGCCAGCTAACATTGCCTTCTACGCACGTAATAAGAGGAAATGAGCCTGGATTATCCAATATGTCCTGCCTGACCTCTTCCGCCTTGATGTTCTCAAACGTCATATCTAAAGCCCGGCCAAACTTATGCTGGCTAAGCGTGGCACCGACATCGCAGCCCATCGGCCGCCACCCGCGATATTGATTTTTGCCACCAAAATTCCAGTCATTTACCGTTGCGGGGCCGTATCGTGAACGTAGCGCATCGGCGGTAATCAATACCCGCTCGTCCATTAAGCCCTTTAAAATCCCTTGGTGGTAATTGTCATACGTGTACTTTGGTACTAGCTCGAAATAACTAAAATACTTTGGTGTGTACATTTTTAGCTATCCAGAGCATTGAATTTCAGGCATAAAAAAAGGCCCACCGAAGTGAGCCTTTTTGAGGGAGCAACCATGTTAGTGAGCAACTCTAACTCTGCCAGTATTCACGGGTTTTTGTCCGTACACAACTTTTTTCCTAATAAAATGCCATCTATTTTGCAGACCGCCTGATCCTTGATGTTTTTGGTTGTTGTTTTGCCGCGCCCAAGCTGCTTGGCGATGGATCGAATATCCATGCGAATCAAAAAATAATTCACCAAAATTTCATTTAGCAGGGCATCTGAATTTTTTATAGCTGATACTGCAGAATCAACATCAAGCGCATCTTTGTGGCTAATAGAAGATGGCGGCATTATGCGCCTGCGCGCCATTTCTTTAGCAAAAGATGTTTCTGACGGGTAGCTTAGCGATACACCTGGGTTTTCTCTGGCCCACTGCCCCCATTCAAAAAGCAATTCCTCGGTAGTTTCTTTGGTTGTCGAAATTTCCATTCGCTACCCCCTGTATAATGGGTGATTCCGCTTTAAATGGTCGGGGCGCGCAAGCATTTGTTCTGCAGGGCTGACATAGTGCTTTTTAGGTCGATCTCCCCGCTTTTTAGATGCGCATCCGCAAGAGGTGTAAATTTTATTGCATAAATTATACAAAGTTACCTCTGCTTCACTCCCGCATTTGCATTTACACAAACATTTTACGCCACCCAGCTTTCCGATCTTGAATGATAAAACCTCAAGAAATCCGAATTGCTCCCCAATCAAATCATCTTTATCGACTTCGCCTACATACATTGCTCGCGCTCCTTTGCTGCTTTTCGCTCACTAATAAACTTTTCCGCATCTGGCTCCGTCACGAACCATTGGCCAAGGGCGGTCTTACATCTATGCGTGCCGGACGTTCCGCCGCCCTCAGAAAGCCTGGCTATGCGGCTTGGCGTAAAACCACGGACTTTGATTTTTTGTATCTCATCGTTGAAATTACCAACCCGGTACAAGTGAATGCTCATGATGCCCCCTTGGTCTTCTCGTTACGCTTAACCTGAACCCGATATTTTTTGTTAAAAATGCGCTTTATTCGTCGATAATAATCAGCATCAAATTTTCTTATGTCGTTGTTATTCTTTAGCCAGTCAACTTTCTCTTGTCCTATTTTGGCTATGAGATTAACTTCGTATTGCGCATCAACGGTCGCGGCTTTAGCGGAGAACTTGCCGCCTCCGCCGTTGCATGACTTGCACTGCTTGTGGACGTTAAATACGTTAAACCGAAGCTGAGGCTTTGCCCCGCGTGATTTAAAGTGACCTGCGTCCCAGCATCCACCAACTTTCCAGCCTTGCGTGGCCTCGATTTCTTCTTTGGATTTGCCGCAACTAATACACGGCTCAAAATAATCCCTGGCTCTGATCCATTTATTGAAAGATGCTTGGGCCTCGGCTTGTAATTGCCTGTCTGTCTTGATGGCTTCCTTCTGCTCTCTGTGCTGCTGCCTGAGCTGCTTATCTCTTTTTGCCTTGTCTCGTTCTGCCTTTTTTTTCTGCGCAGACTGGGCGAACAGTACAGCGTGATCCATAGTGCAAAATCGGCCCCTCGGCAGCTTTATCATTGCCTCGCGCCGAAACCATTCTTTGCACTGCTTGCACTCCAGCTTGCTTGCCATCATTCCCCGTTATGCTCTCGCTGCAATTTCGCAAACTCGCCTTTGCTTTCTAATATCAGTCCATCTTCTGCAGCAAGCATTTGCAGCCAGGTTAAAACTAGAAACATTTCGCCCTTTTTCCAGTCGGCCGAGCTCGTGTAATCCTTTTTTGTTTCGCCGGTGAATGGATTAATAACCTCATGAACCATCCACCCGTAACAATGAGGATGCGACGAAGTGAACCGCTTTTTAACGATCCGCTTCATGCCAACCAATAACCCTTTGGAGACTTCTTTTTTCGTAATGCTTGCGCAGTATGCGGCGTACTCAGTGCACCAGACATGAAATAGCGCATTTTGATTTAACGATCTATCAGCGCCGATACGCGGAGCGCTGAACGTTAAATACCTGTGCTTGCTAAACAGCTTCTCGACATTCTTATTGAATGCCAAGAGGCTAGGAGCGCTGTTTATTGTGAAGTTTTCGGTCATTTCTTGTTTATTGCCAAGCTGTGCACCACCTGCTTAAACAGGTAATCCTTTGCTTTTTGCTCTGGCGGCAACTCGTGATACTCCACGCAACACGGGTGAGTTTTAGCTTCAGGATTCTTTATTTCACCGTAAACCCACCCGGCTTCTCGCTTTTCTTTGAGCCAATTATCATGGCTTGAACTTGGGCTGGCGTCAGGATTGGCAAGGTGAAACTTAACGCCGTTAATTGCAGATTCCCGCTGCCATTCTGGGGCCTCGCTCCATGAGGGTTGGGAAGCGTCCCCGTAGGCAAGGCAGAAGGCGGCATTAATCTCGTGTGCCACCTTGGCGATCTTCTCTGCTGTGCTTACAAAAGGCGAGAATTTGAGTCGGTAGCCTTCTAACTCCCATAGCTTTTTTTGTGCCTTGTACTCAGCATCAATGATCGCGTATTTGCGACCAAGCTCTTCATTGAAATTGGTCGGATCAACGCAGGCAGTTTGCCCGATAGACAGAGTGAATCCATCAAGCATTGCGGTAGCCTGTGTCGTTGTCGTGCCTTCCACAACGTGAACTTTGTATTGAACGCGAGCCATTAGCGCTTCTATAGCCTCAAGCGTTATGCGTGGCGCAGTAAGTCCAAGTGTTACGATTTCATTTTCCATTTTCTCGTCGGTGGTTTCTAGCATTTCGGTATTCCTCTTGGTTTAATTAATTACGTTTAATAGTGCCGTTAAAAACATCTAATCTTGACCCCATATCTATTTCGTGGCGTCACGAAAATGATAAAGCGTTACTTTCTCCCGCTCTCGCCATCGAGTACAAAAAGCTCTCCTCCGCCTTGTCTCAATCTATCCACCACCCTATCCCCGATAAACTCGGAAATCTTATTCATTGGCTGATTTGAGATTAAAACCGTGGGCAAGGCGTTTTCATATCGGCCATCGATAACATCAAAAATAAACATTTTCTCTGTGTCAGATCCAAACTGAACGCCCACTTCATCGATCACCAAAAGATCTAGCTGGGTGTATTTCTCGATGATTTCTTTTTCTGTTTGCTCGTTGTTTCTGTTCCAGGTGGCTTTTAGGCTCCGAATCAAATCAATGCATTTGATAATCTCGCACTGCTTTCGCTCGACAATCGAATTAATTAAAGCGCTTGCCATCATGGTTTTACCGGTGCCGACTCCGCCGGTTATGATTACGCTGTTTGAAGCTGTTCCGGCCATAATTTCTGATGAATACACTCTCAGGTAATCAATGGCCCGAGCTTGTTGCGCGCTACAGGGGGCCAAGTTGTCAAGCGAAGCATCAAAGTATCGGTTGGATATGCCAGAGTTATGCTTGCGCGTTTTAAAGCTCATGGCGGCCCTTAGCTTTCGATCTGCCTTGGCTTTTTCGTCCCGCTCAACCTTTAAAATCTCGTAGCATTTTTCGCAGTTATCGAACTCGAGAAATTTATCGATAACTTGCGTTGATCGACTTGAGTACTCGCCGTGAATCTCGCAGGTGAGAATTTTTGGCTCAGGCTTGGCGCTCAAAAAATTATTATTGGATTTCAGGATGTGATTAAACATTTCAAAATTTCCTTGATTCGCCGTAGTCGATTTTGCTCAGGTCGTGTGGTGATTTTTTTGGTTTCGGTTTGATCGGGATTGCTTCGGTGCGAGCCAGCCAGGTGCGAACCGCCGCTGGCCAGGATTTCATTTTATTTTTTCCGACCTGCCAGCCGTTGGATTCGTAAAAATCAAAAAATCTACTGGCCTCGGTTTCGTCGCCGCGATCCAGCTCGGCCATGTAATTTTTGATCTCGAAAACCGTGGGCGGGGTGAAGCGCTTGCGCGGAGCTTTTTCTTTTCCCTTTTCTTTTTCTTTATATATATCTGTATCTGTATCTGTATCTGTATGGCATTGCGCTGGCAATGCGGTCGCATTATCGCTTTCGTTGTTTTTAAAGGGTTTTTTAGGTTCGGTTTTGGTTTCTTTGCTCCACCGTTTGTTTGCGTTCTCAACATTTTTCTTAGACTTTTCGTTAAAAAGTTGTAACTCTTGTGTCAGTCTTTCGTTAAAAAGACGTTCGTTTTCCAGTTGAATTACGCCAGAATCGAGCAATGTTTTCCTGATTTTTTTCCATTTTGCGGGTCTGCATCGAAGGATATTGCAGCACAGATTTTCTTTGTCCGGGAGCATGCCATCCCGTTTCCACATTGCCGCTAGAATTCTTATATAAGCACCTTCGCACTCAAGGCTCATATCAAAAATGCGCTCATCATCAAGCCAGTCATCAGCGTAAAATGGGAAATAAGGCGCAGAATTAGCCATTACTTATTTTCGCCTCGCGCGTCCTCAGAAGGGTTTTTCATTTCCTGAGAGTCCCTATTCGCGGCAAAAAAACGTTTTGCAATCATGGTTTCAGCGCAATCAAAAGAGACGCCGTTCATCTCAGCGAAATCACAAATAAATTGCCTTTCTTCGGGCGTGTAGAATTGCCCATCTATTATGGTGCTATCCTTTTCCATCCTCTTAGTCCCTTCAGTTTTTAGTAGATTTTAAATAGCATTTCGCGGCGCTCTTGATCGGGCATTGAAAGGGTCTTTTTAACGATCATACGAAGGTAAACATTTGGCTTTACTGCCAATCGGTCGGCCTCCTGGAGGATTCGCTCGTAGGTCTCGTCGTCGAATCTTGGGCGCATGTCGTTATGGTTTAGGTCTTTGGTGTTTATGGTCATGGTTGTCCCCGTTTGCTTATTGCGTTTTAAAAAATCTCTGGGCGCAGTTCTTTGCGCGTTACTTGGCCGCTTGTTGCCTTTTCGATCTCGATGGCCCTTTCGGCGGTTATGCGCGTGCGCCCCGTTAGCCATTGGTAAACTAAGCCCTGGGACACCCCGATTCTGGCCCCTAGCTCTTTCTGGGTTGTCTCTGTGTTTTGGAGATAAGTCTGCAAGTCCATGTGTTTCGCCTTAGTTTATAAACTAGTAACCACTAGGATACCTATTTAAACCGTCAATAGCAACGCTAGTGGACTAATTAATAGTAGAGCTTATTATTGCCACCATGAAAAAAGAGAAGAGAAAAATGGACAAGTGGCAGGTTGATGACGCCTACCGACTGAAGAAGATTTTTTCTGAGCGGTCAGAGCTTAGCCAGGAGGCCTTCGGTGATAAGTTTAAAATTGGCTCCCAAGGGATGATATGGCAGTACCTTAACGCTAGAACCCCGCTAAACCTTGCTGCAGCTATTAAGTTTGCGAAAGGGTTAAGAGTTAAGGTTTCCGACTTCAGCCCTAATCTTGCCGAGGAGTTAGCGCAGCCACCTGGGAGCGGTCGCACGCAGCACGAGCCCAATGGTGAGCGAACTGACGACTTATATTTATGGGATAGCAATACACCGCTAGGCGAGGATGATGTTGATCTGCCGCTTCTTGAAGAAGTTGAGCTTTCGGCTGGCAATGGCGTATGCGAGGCGCAAGTAAATTACAATCAAAAAATGCGCTTCTCTAAATCCAGCTTAAGGCGCTGCAATGTCGATATAAATAATGCAGTTTGCGTAAAAGTCACCGGTAGCAGCATGAGCCCAGTGCTGCCGGATGGCTCTACGGTCGGCATAGACACATCAAAAATAAGCATCACGGACGGCAAGATGTATGCGATTGATCACGGAGGCATGCTGCGCGTTAAATACCTTTATCGCATACCTGGCGGCGGAGTTAGAATTAAAAGCTTTAATAGTGAAGAGTACGAGGATGAGAGCTACTCTAAGGAGCAGGCTGTAGAGATTAAAATCATTGGGCGAGTGTTTTGGCACTCAGTATTTTATTGATAAACCAAGGGTGGTCGAAATGAGATTATTAGTATTATCGCTAGTCATGATGTTAGCAGGCTGCGCATCTACAAACATGAGCGCCTATAAAGATCCTGAATTTTCTGATACCAAGTACAGCTCATTCGTGGTGATTACGAATTTCAAAAGCCTTACAGATAGAGACTTCCTGGAATCAAGGATGTGCGACAAACTCTCTCTTGTTGGCGTTGCATGCAAGAGAGGCCTTGACGTTTTCCCGCCAACAAGAGAGCTTTCTGAAATCAAGTGGATAAAGACTTTCCGGGATAGTGGAGCCGAGGCATTGATTTTTATTGAGCTTACTGGCGCATACAGTACGCAAACCTACATACCAGAAAGATCCATCACCACGGGAACATTATCATCGTTCGGCGACACAGCGACATATAGCGGGAAAACAAATACTTATGGTGGGCACGCAATAAGCAAACCGGTCGAGACTTACAAGATAACGGTTATGGATGGCAAGAGCGGGAAAACAGCGCTGTTGGCAACAAGTGAGACCGGCGGTAACGCAATGGCCAATCAGAACACTTTATCTATTTCGCTAACCTCGAAGTTGATTCAAACGCTAAGCAGTAATAGTTTGCTTGCAAGTGATGCCGGTGAGCCGCTAGCGCCATAGCGCTGGAACCATGGCGTAACAATATAATGTGGCTGCCAAATATCATCAGGGAGGCGTAATGAAAACGGAAGCAGTTTGATTAAAGCCGCCTGGTTGCTGCTTGCGCTTCCAATGCTAGCCAGCGCCGAGCCTGAGCGCTTCTACCAAGACGCCCACTGCAAAGGCAGTAAAGAGCACGTCTTGCATGATAGGACGCGCGTAGACTGCCTCACCGACTCTCACGCTATAGAGTACGACTTTGGCCGCAAGTGGGCCGAGGCCATAGGCCAGTCTTTGGGTTACGCCTTTGAGACAAACAAAAAGGCCGGCATCGTGCTTATTCTTGAGTCGCGAAAGGATTTAAAATACTGGATTAAGCTCAATAGCATTATTGAGCACTACAGATTGCCTATTGATACCCGGAAGATTGAGGCCTGGGACAGGCTGGCTAGATAATAAGTAAGTCTTTGAGATAGAGGCGCCTTACGTTTAAGCAGCTGCTCTACATAAGCCTTATCCTCGCCTACACAAGCATCATAAACGTAATCCACTATTTGGCTATGTAGCTTTTCCTTCGCTTCTTCGAGTGTATCACCCTGCGCAGCCAGGCATAAATCAATACACACGGCCACCCAAAGGCCATCTTTTTTAGTGGCATAAGCTCTAAGAATTAGGTTGTTGACATGCATGATTACTCCTTGTCAATAAGCGCCGATCTGGCCGCGCCGAGGATTGTTTTTTACGCTAACCACATGATTTAGGTATATGCTTACAATATAGCGCGATTTATTGTTGAATTATTTTTAGAATAACTATCTAATTCGCGCACCATACGGAGCTCATATGCTAGTCACAAGAGAGCGCGATAAAATGTTTCACGCGCTCATTTACTTTACCAAAAATGTGCAAAAGCCAGGGAAAACAAAGCTCTTCAAGTTGCTTAATTTCTTGGACTTCTCTCATTTTGAAAAAACAGGCCGCTCGGTTACAGGCCTGGAGTATTCTGCGTGGGAAAGAGGGCCTGTGCCTACCGAGCTATATGAAGAATGGAAATCTCCTACCCCAGAGTTTATAACGCATTGCTATAAAGAGCAGGTCAAAGCAGGTTCTTTTACGCGCCAAGTGCTGAAGCCCAGGCATAGTTTTAATGAAAAGTTCTTTTCGAAATATGAATTGAAGCTAATGAAGAGCCTGGCCAAACAGCACTTTAATGATAACGCCGATGAAATGTCAGAGCTATCGCACTTCGACACAGGCTGCTGGGCTGAAGTCTGGAATAGCGGCGAAGGTTCCGGTGAGCGCATCCCTTATGAGTTAGTGTTGCTGCGTAGAAATAATAATGCCGACAAAGCCGTTATGGAGCGGCACACAGAAGACCTGGAAATACGGAATAATTACGCATGATTCCCGTTGTGGGTGACGTGTTATTTGATGAAGAGTTCGTGTTCTCTGATGGCAAAAAAGGCAAGAAGTGGTTCGTGGTTCTCGCTGATGTAGGCGATGATACCAGCAATATCTATGTTGCCAGGGCCACATCAAAAGAAAAATCTCCCAAGGTTGAAGCGTGTCATTTAGACGATTTTGAGCCTGTTTATTTTTTGCCTGCAGGAAAAACCTTTAAGGTTGATACATGGCTGCAATTCGACCAAGTTCTAATATTCGATTTCTCCAGGGCAGAACGGCTCAAGCGCGCCTCATTCAGCAATAAGCAGCTCAGCATGCCAACTATGCACAAAGTCATTAGCTGCGCGGCGCAAAGCGATCATATAGACGGCTACACCGAAGAGGCCCTGCTTAAGCAAGCCGAAATATTCAAATAGCCCCCTCTTATACCCCAAACCCATAACCCGCCTCACGCAGGCACCTCATGCCCGCACTACGCGGGTTTTTTTGTGCCTGCTGGGTTGCTTTAATCGATCAATGTGAAAATAAATAACAAAAACACTAGCATTGCTATTGATCTATAGTAATAGCGTTGCTAGTATATTCCCATGCCTAACCAACAACGCACGGAGCAAAGCATGGAAATCCTAATACTAGAAAATAAAGACTTTAACGAAAACGGCGAATATATCGGCCCAGAAAATCTTAGTGATTTTAACGGCAGCATAGAAATTAATGCCGATTTTAAAATTTGTAAATTTGGGGCGTTAAAAGTAACTGGAAGAATCTTTGCCAAATTCGGCATTAAGGCTGGCGATGGCATTGAGGCTGGCGATGGCATTGAGGCTGGCTGTGGCATTAAGGCTGGCGATGGCATTGAGGCTGGCTGGGGCATTGAGGCTGGCTGGGGCATTGAGGCTGGCTGGGGCATTGAGGCTGGCGATGGCATTGAGGCTGGCTGGGGCATTGAGGCTGGCTGT
>Ga0209121_10001046_pt1 | contig 28967 bp, 27 predicted proteins | sample Cruoilmetagenom3_FD_187292 | JGI IMG/M metagenome (GOLD analysis project Ga0209121, IMG submission 187292) | Oil polluted marine microbial communities from Coal Oil Point, Santa Barbara, California, USA - Sample 3 (SPAdes) (version 2) | ecosystem: Environmental > Aquatic > Marine > Oil seeps ...
CCTGAATTTATTTCAGGATCTGATATGAGATGCTGAATCAATACTGAATCAATATTGAATCAAGTTCAGCACATGGTTTAACACAGGGCCCAGCATGACAGAAAAAGGAGGAAACAGAGGGCGAGGAAGATATATTGGGAAATATTTACCATATAGCAACTTTCCCTCCACAGGCGGGAGGGAATTGAAGGGAGGGGGATATAGATATACTGGGATCAGGCAGGCGAAGAAAATGTCGAAATGTCGACCCCCGACCCCAATATTTTATTAAGCCATTTTAGCTGCCAGTGCTATCGAATAAAATTTTGAATTTTCACTATCACCCCTTGATGTAAGTATTATGGGAACATCCGTTCCTACAACTAATGCAGCTAACTCACCTTTTCCAAGTATTGTAATAGCTTTATAAAATATATTACCTGCTTCAATATTAGGGAATATAAAGACATCTGCATCTCCCCCAACCTCTGTTTTCAATTTCTTGATTTCACACGATTTTTTCGAAATAGCTACATCCATAGCGAGAGGGCCATCGATAATACACCCTTTAATCTGTTTTCTGTCACCCATTTTTGATAATATTGCCGCTTCGACACATACAGGCATTTTATAATTTGCTTTTTCAGTAGCCGCTAATATAGCAACTTTTGGTGTTTCAATTCCAAACTTATGAGCTATATCAACAGAATAATTGATCATTTTTACCTTTTGGGCAATTGTCGGTAATGGTAGTACAGCTACATCTGAAATAAACATAAGTTTGTGATAAGCAGGAACATCAACAACTGTAACATGACTGAGAACAGCACCTTTTGGAAGTATCCCTTCTTCCTTATTAAGAATGGCTTTCATATATTTATCAGAGCCGATCAAACCCTTCATTAATATTTCACACTCACCTGATTTAACAAGCTGAACAGCTTTTTTCCCCGCTTTAAATTCATCCGGTTCATTTATAATTTCGAATAATGAATAATCAATATTGTTGTCTCCTGCAACCTTTTTTATCTTCTCCGGATCACCTATCATATATGCGCTTACTATATTCTCTTTTACCGCTCTTGCAACAGCTCCTATCGTATTAGGATCCTGAGCATATGCTACGGACATTTTCTTGACTTTTTCTCCCTTTAAACTTTCTACCAATTCATTGAAATGCTTGATCATAAAGACTCCTTTTAATATATTTTTGCTTTATCTTCATTTTTCAACACTCTTAAAACACCATCTCTCAATGCTTTCATTTCATCTTCACCCGGATATACTAAAATTTTTGCTATAAATTTTACCTTTTTCTCTATCAAACTAACAAGATGTGCATCGTATGCAAGCCCTCCCGTTAAAATTATTGCATCAACCTGACCACTTAAAACAGCTGCATTAGCACCTATCTCTTTTATTATCTGATGAATCATAGCAAAATAAACCTTTTTAACCTTTTCATCTCCGGATTTTACGCTATTTTCTATATCTATCATATTATTTGTATTTAAATATGCTACAAAACCACCTTTTCCGGTAATCTTCTTTTTCATCTGATCCTTTGTATATTTACCTGACATTGCAAGTTCTATCGCCTGCCAGACAGGCAATCCACCCGAACGCTCGGGTGTAAATGGACCATCCCCATTCAAAGCATTATTAACATCTATTACCTTCCCTTTACTATGAGCACCTATAGATATACCACCCCCCATATGAACAATAATTAAATTCAATTCTTCATAGGATCTCCCTATTTCAAGAGCGGCTCTTCTTGCAACAGCTTTTTGGTTAAGAGCATGAAATATACTTATTCTTTCAATGTCCGGGATTCCCGAAAATCTTGCAGGGGCTTCCAACTCATCGACAACAACAGGATCAACAATAAATGAAGGTATCTCAAGAGGTTCTGCAATTGTTTTAGCGAGAATACCACCGAGATTTGATGCATGTTCACCCATAAGACCTTTTTTAAGATCATTTATCATATCTTCATTGACAATATATGTCCCGCTGGGTATAGGTCTGATCAATCCCCCTCTTCCTACAACTGCTGAAAGAGATTCCTTTTCAATACTATTTTTAGATAATATTTCAAGTATTATTTTTTCTCTAAATTCATATTGATCGATAATGTTCTTATATTTTCCTATCTCTTCGGCTGAATGTCTGATTGTTTCCTTAAATATTTCATTTTCATTGTCAAATACGGCAATCTTGGTAGAAGTTGAACCCGGATTAATTACCAGAACTCTATTCATACTCTCTCCTTTACTCGATTGAATATATAATCAACATATTTCAAATAATAACTTATATCAAAACACTCATCTATCTCTTTATCACTCAATATGCTTGCAATGGTATTATCACTTTTAGTGATCTCTTTAAGATCTCTATTCTCGTTATATGCTTTCATTGCAACCGTTTGTACGAATTTATATGCATTTTCTCTTGTCACATCTTTTATAATTAGTTTCAATAACAGTCGTTGTGAAAATATAAGACCATTCGTAAATTTCAAATTCCTGTCTATGTTATTTTTATTTATACATAAATTATCAATAATATATATCATTTTTTTAATCATATAATGCACTAAATGAAACGAATCTGGAATTATTATCCTTTCAACAGATGAATGACTAATATCGCGTTCATCCCATAGAGCGATATTTTCCATTGATGCTTCGCTATTCGTCCTTAATAAACGAGACATACCAACAATTCTCTCACACATAATCGGATTTCTCTTATGTGGCATTGCAGAAGAACCCTTTTGCCCTTTCTTGAATGGTTCTTCAAACTCTCCTATTTCAGTTCTCTGCATATTTCTTATATTAATTGCTATTCTCTCAAGTGTCCCTCCTAAAATAGCTATGGCTGAAAGCATATATGCATGCCTGTCTCTTGAAACAATCTGAGTTGAAATTGAATCCGTATGCAAACCAAGAATATCCAAAGCCTTTACTTCCACTTCAGGCGGAAGATTTGCATAATTACCAACAGCTCCGGATATTTTACCTGTCGAAACTTCATCTTTCACCATTCTCAGTCTTTTGATATCTCTGTCTATTTCAGCATAAAAACTTAGTAATTTTAATCCAATTGTAGTAGGTTCAGCATGAATACCATGCGTTCTTCCAATTACTGGTATATATTTATTTGTTTCAGCTTGTTTGTAAACCTTGTCTGCAAGATTTTCCGTCCATTCTATTAATATCTCCAATGCTTCATTTAGCTGTAAAGCCAGTGCTGTATCAAGCATATCCGATGAAGTCATACCCATATGAATAAATCGTGATGAATCTCCAACAAATTCCGATACATTTGTTAAAAATGCAATCACATCATGGTTAGTTTCTTCCTCTATTTCATTAATTCTATCTATATTGAAATTAGCTTTTTCTATAATCTCCTTAAGATCCTTTTTTGGTATTTTTCCTATATTATTCCATGATTTACATACAGCAATCTCTACATCCAACCAATATTTAAACCTGTTTTGATCATCGAATATATTACTCATTTCATCAGTTTTATATCGCTCAATCATTACTTCCTCCTAAGGAGTTCCATAAACTATTAAAATAATTAGTATAACTTGAATTGATATTAAAATCATCGATTATAATAGATGTTTCATTATTTTTATCTAAAGCCGAATTGCTCCAATTTGCAGATCCGATCACTATAGCGTTATCATCTACTATTATCAATTTTGAGTGGGTTATTATTATATCACTATCGAATCTTACCTCGACTCCCCCATTTTCCAGTAATATTTTCGCATCGCTATTATACTGATTTAATGATGTGTTATAATCTGAATATTCAAGTATCACTTTAACAATAATCCCCTCCTTTGCTTTATCTGTCAAATTTTTCTTTAGTTGCTCTACATTGCTCAATGAATCACTACTCTTTGTTATTTCATACATAATAATTAAAATTGAACTATTTGCACCTTTAAGAAGAGTGTCAATATTGGAAAAATAATCTCTATTATTAACTATCTTGTATATCTCGGTTTTATTATTATTTTTATTAATTTCACAACCAAATAATATAAAAAACGGAATAAGAAATATCAGTGTTTTATATATTAACTTTCTTCCAATCATTTTCAAATTTTAATATACCTTGATCGGTTAATGAATGTTTAAATAATTGCATTAAAACCTTAAATGGAATAGTAACTATATCAGCTTTCATAAGTGCCGCATCCTTTACATGTTTAGGATGCCTTACAGAAGCTACGATAACCTCCGTTTTAAAGTCATAGTTAGAAAAAATATTGAGAATTTCATCCACTATCTCCATCCCATTATGTCCTATATCATCCAATCTGCCTACGAAAGGGCTAACAAATGCAGCTCCTGCTTTTGAAGCAAGCATAGCTTGAACTGCTGAAAAAACAAGTGTTACATTTGATTTTATTCCCTCTTTTCCCAATCTTCTTACCGTTTTCATTCCATCGAATGTCATAGGTACTTTTATAACAATTTGAGGTGCAATATCTTGCAATTCTCTTGCTTCCTTAATCATCCCCTCCACATCCTTACTTAACACTTCGGCACTTATAGGACCATTGACCATTGCTGCAATATCTATCAGTATATCTTTATATCCTCTTCCCGTTCTCGCTACCTCTTGCGAAAGAAGTGTTGGGTTTGTTGTTATTCCATTTATTAGATTAGCCTCCGCAGCAAGCTTTATTTCATCTGTATTAGCTGTGTCAAGAAATATTTTCATAAAACCTCCATCAATAACTTATCAACTATAAATATCATAAAAATAATAATAATGCTACATGAAAAATTAAATATATCCTTATAAATTGGTTTCCTTAAATCTATAACAATCATATGAGGATCAACAAAACGGCTTTCCATCACAAATGTTATTTCATCAACCCTTTTAAAAAGAGAATAGATAAGTGGAATTATCACAGAGGATAACGCCTTTATTCTCTGTATAATATTACCATTGAATTTCGCACCTCTTAATTTTTGAGCTAATATAATTCTTCTCGTTTCAAATGTGATAATCGGAACAAACCTTAGTGTTAAACTGAGAATTAAAGTAAATTCACCTAATGGGAATTTAATTTTTTTTAACGGATATAACACAAAAACAATAGCTTCCTCGAATTCCTCAGGAGAGGTAGTCATAGCAAAAATCCCAGCTGAAACAATGATTGTCAATATCCTCAAACTATAATAAAGCCCAATTTTAAAACCCTCTCGAGTTGCATTTAAACTTCCAATCGAGAAGATTACATTGCCGGGAGATAAAAACAGATTGAATAAAATCGTAAATAATAATATCCAAAAGAAAAATCTTATAGAGTATACTAATTTTAATACAGGTAATTTAATAATTCCACCTGTTATAATCATAAACAAGATAAATATTAAGTAAATATAACTATGATTTATCATTATCAATAATATGAATATAATGAAAAATAACAATAGTTTTAGAACCGGATGCATTTTATGAATAAATGAATTGCCGGTTGTATAATTTCCAAATACAAAACCCATAATTTATAAATAATAATTGTTATTAAAATATATATCCATATAACTAATATCTATATATTAAACCAATGCCAGTATTGAAACGACCTGTATAATCCCTTTCTCCAAAGATGTTTATGCCATTTTCAAAGTAATAGTCAAGACGGAATTCATCCTTTCCTTGAGAAAATATATCATGTGAATAGCTTACAAAGAAATTTTTTGCCAAATATTTTCCAATATTTATTCTGGCATATTTATTTTGAGATAATAGACTTGTTTCAATATCGAAAATATCTATTCCAAGTCTTTTCTGTATGTTACTTATCAACTTTGTTCTTAAATAATAATTTATAATTTTTTCGGATATATTTGCACCTATAATATCTAATTTCATTAGTTCATCAGGTGTTAAATTAATATTGAGTAATGACAGAATAGCAATAGTCGATTTTTGAGGTTCGGAATAGATTGAAATTTCCGGATTTTTTGCATAACCGCTAACATCAAGATGTACTAAAATATTTTCTCTTTCATACCTACCGTTCCGCTCAACCATATGAGAAACATTTGTTTCTGTTTTAATAGATATCGTAGGATTAAAATCGGCGGTATTGTTGAATTTAATAAGACCTTCCTTAGTGCTAAATGGTCTGTCAAGATAGTAATAGTAACCTCTATTTGCAACAATAAATCCGTTAACGAAAATATTCTTATTGAAATTTCTCATATTTATATCTCCCCCGATTTCGATTTCCATATCTTCATTTCTAAACCAAACATTTTTATCTATATGTAATGAGATATTATAGTTTGTTCTCAACTGATGACCATTTTTATCTGAATTCTGACTATATGAAAACACAGGAGGGTTCCTAAATGATATATTGATATCGCTATTGGATATATCAATATCGGAATTAATATTGAATTCATTCTTATCCCCGTTTAGATATGTACTTCCGGTTATCAGTCCATTATAAATATCAAAATACCTTACGCTTATATCACTAAATTCCGCATTCATCCTATATCTTTCGAAATTGCTATCTTTGTAAGATAAATCTCCGTTACATTTAATGTATCCATTATTTTCCGTTGATGCGAGAATATTATTTAACATAATCCGGGAATCTTTTCCTAATATATTTAACAACATCTTATCAATTTTAATCCCATAATCAGGTATATAAAATGACAAATTATCAATACTGCCATAAAAATCGAAATAAGGATTTTTAATATCCCCGGTTAAAGATCCGTTTATACTTGAAACACCTGAATAAATTTTAACAAAATTACTATTTGGAACTAATTTAAGAGGTAAATTATTTAATGAGAAGATAATATTTATTGATGGTATTTTTCTTCGGAAATTTATTTTTCCGGACAATTTTGAATAATTATTATTCGAATAAAAGGACAAATTCTTAACATCGAGTAATTCATCGAGCATATTTACGGATAACTTAAATTCCTTTAGTATACTCTTATTAATAAATAATGAATCAGAATCTATTGCCATAAATATATTCGGGTTTGACATTTTACCTTGTAAGGTAAATTTCGCATCAATGTTCCCATCTAATGGATAAGATTTTATAACATTGTTTAACGCTAGTAAATTAAATTTATTCAGCAAGATATTAGAACTGATTTTATTATTATGAAAATATAGATCTACAGTTATATTACCTCCTATAGAAGAATAAATGCTTAGTTCTTTTATGATTAATGCTCTATTAATATATGATACAAAAGAGGTTGTAGGGATAAAACAATCTACACCAAATACAGTTCCCTCAAATGAATCTATAGAAATTTTAATATTATCAATACTTTCTAATTTTATACTTAATAGTGTGTTCAGCTTATGCAAATTCGATTTGGAATTAAAATCAATTAAAAATTCATCACCTATACTTTTTCCATCCATATTGAAGATATCAATCATATTATTGCCTATTTTTATTGCATTCCCATTAATATGTAGATTACCTTTGGGATTACTCATAAGAGAAGATAAATCCGTGTCTATATATAAATATTTTATTTTTAGGTTCCTATAAATAAAATTGTATAAACTTAATTTTCCGTAAATATCAGGATTCTCCCAAATTCCTTTAATCGTAAATTTACCTGATATATCCCCTTCCAAAGAATCGGATATAAGTTTGCTAATTATATTCAATTCAAAATACTTTGTTAATAAATCAATATCCAATTCCTTCTTATTCGTTATTAATTTGCCTTTTGCATATAGAAATTTTTCTTTCTTTTCTATTAATATCGTATCGATATTTATTGAATCATTTATAATATCTAATTGAGCCCTAAATCGAGTATTGTCATATGCAGACAAATTTGCCTTAATATATGTTTTATTCTCCTTTCCCGAATAAATGATAACAGCTTCTGATTTTGCAAAGGAATTGCTCGCTCTGTCATACAGATCTCTAAGTAATAAAGAATCCGTTTTTAAAGAACATCTAAAAATTTGATCATTAAAATAGTACCCCCCTTCTGTAAATAATTTTGAATGCTTGTAAAAACCTGTAGTATTAAAATATTCAAGTGTGTCATTTTTAATCAATATATCGCCGGTTATACCTGTAAAATCATATGTATCATAACTTGCAATATTTGAACTGATATTAGATTCTATTCTGTACATTCCAGCTTCTATTGTTCCGTTTATATTAAAAGAGCAATTACCATCGATTGGAATCGAATCAATTGTAAAATAATTGATAAAATCCAATAATCCATCTCCATTACCGGTAAATGTAAAGATATTTTTATCAATTTTGTATTGTCCATAAAATTCCGCTTTAATTACATCCGATACTATATTAACATCACGAATTTCCATACTTGTCTTGTCTATTTCGAATAAACCCTGTTTTGACTTAAAAATGAGAGAATCGGATGTGAAATAAAGATTTTTTAATTTTATAAGTAAATTATCATCGGATATTTTTAAATTCAATTTTATATTCACATTTGAAAAAATCTTATAAAAACTGTTAATACGAAGTTTAACTTTTCCATTATCAATCTCAATATTATGTATAGTCAAATTAATGTCTGTTCTGAATTCCGGATTTAATGAATCATTTGAATTATCATTGTCTTTATGAACTACTTGAAAAAGATTTGCAATATTAAGATTGTTGTCTTCTTTATATAGATTTAGTTGTGGCTGTATAAACCTTATGTTATCTATTACTATCCTTCTGAATAACAAAGATTTTATTAAACTTATATTTGCAACGGTTTCAGGAATATTAAGAATATCACCGGATTGTCTCGATACAACAAGATCCTTAAGAACAATAGAACCGTTGTATTTTAGATATATCTCACCATTCGTTACATCTCCATTTATTACCTGACACACAAACTCATTAATTTTTTTATCAAATGTATTATTCAGTGAATTTCCAATTTTTATAAAAAATAAACTAATTATAGATATAACAATAAGAAATATTACATAAAACAATATATGTTTCTTCATTAGTATATTGTCCCGATTGAAAGATAAACCCTGCCCCATTTGCTATCAGATAAATGCATAGGATATGCCCAATCGAGTCTAATAGGACCTATAGGTGTGTTATATCTGATTCCAAGACCGGGATTCCAATAAACAACACTACTAAACATATTCTCTACACTATCTACAAGATTTCCGATATCCACAAATGTAGAGATACTTACATTATGTAAATCCGGAGAGCTTATACCAATATTACTACAAAAAAGGGCATTGCCACCTATATTACCATATGAATCGCGAAATCCGATTGAATTTTGCTCATACCCCCTTAAATTATACGGACCACCTAAAGTGAATTTTTGATCATATGAAATGTCTCTACTTATTGAAGCACCAAAAACTTTTATTATTCCAATTTGATTTTTAAAGAATAATATGAAATTATTGTATTTTTTTATGAGTGAAAATGATATATAACCTTTATATAAGTTATTATCTCCATGCAAAATTCCTCCCGAATATTGCAGTTTTGTATAATATCTAAAGCCATTTGTCGGGAAAATGAAATTATCGGTACAATCCCTATTTAAATCGATATATGCACTATTAGTGTGATATTTATTTAAGCTTATTTTTTCTCCATAAATAACAGAATCATAAGTAGCAATTTGAAAATTAATATTAAGGGATATAAAATTATTATTTACCCATTGCTTGCCGATGGACATTTCCGCATATTTTCTATCCTCTATATAATTTTTATAATTTTTATTATATAGATCCCCTATGATTTTAAAAGAAATTTTCTTTATAATAAAATACGGATTCAAATAAAATATTCTACCCTCATAAATATATCCCGAATTGAAACTATATGCGTATCTCCCGTGAATCTGAATCCAATTATTCATATTGAATAAATTGTTAAACCCCCATTCTGCTCTAATTGCCATAATATCAGGTGTTTCATAGCCAATTCCTCCGAAAATCCAATGTGTTTTAGCCGGAGACATATAAAAAACTATATCTACACTGTCAGATTTTTCTTTGATCCCCTTTATATCGAATCTTACATCTCTGAATAAACCTGTCTCAAATATATTACTTTGAGATTTAATAAGATTCTTATATGAACATTCATCTCCTTCGATAATTTCCAATTCTCTTTCAATCACATTAAGATTAATTTTACCTGGATTATAAATATCTATAGACCTAATAAGTACCTTATTTCCTTCATCTATTAATATATTTAATGATGCATTACCATTACTATCATCAATTAAATTGATTTTCGTAAAGATATTAGCGTATAGATAACCTAAATTTGAATATTCTCTCCCAATGTTCAGTTCGCTACTCCTAAGCATATCTACATCCAATGGTGAATTAATTTTTAAGCCGGATAATTTGTGTATTTTTCTCTTATCTAGTATATAATTCCCCTTTATTTCAATACTTATAATTTTATACAGTTTTTTTTCATCAATTAAAAACAGCACTATATTCTTATTTTTAGCCTTTTTGAAATCAACATTTATATATGCATCAAGATATCCTTTTTTCTTGTAAAAATCAATAATTCGTTCCTTTAAATTAGAAACATCATCGAAAACATACTTAACTTTTGTATTGTATCCGATTGCAGACTTCAATTTTTTATCACTAAATGATTTGTTTCCTTGAAACTCAATTCTATCTATTTTATTTAATGCATTTACCGAAACGGGTAAAATTAATAAGATAAACAATACCCTATTAATACACCTTCTCAAGTCTTGCTCCATGGTAATAGTGTTTTAGAATTTCTCTGAATCCATATCCCATACTCGCCATTCCTATAGCCCCATATTGGCACATTCCTGCACCATGACCAAATCCTTTTCCTTTTATCGAAATTTTATTTTTTGATTGTTTAATCGTAAAATAGGTACTTAACAGAGACTTTTTTGGGTTTTGACTATTTTTCATCAATAGTCTTATATTATTCTTGGTTATCGAATATTTTCCTTTATTTGAATAAACGATAATCTCTATCACTCTTCTTGAAGGTCCTCTCTTAACTATCTTTATGTTTTTGATTTCTCCTATTTCACTCTCTTGCTTTCCTGTTAGATATATAAGATTTCCCTTGAGCAATTTAAAGAAATCATTTCTATTATATTGTATTTCCCAATTGCTATATCTTGATCTTGAACAAAAACTTTTCCCTTTAAAAATAAAACGACTTCTTGCATCGACTACAGGCGTAAGATACGGGACTTTTTTATCTGTCCACAATTCTCTTGCATCTGCTGTTATACCACCACATGTTGATGAATATTTTGCATCGATTGGTTTGTGTTTATATGTAAGAATCATACCTCTCGTAGCCTCACAAGCCATATCAGTAATATCGCTGTTTTCCTTTATTCCCTTATAAACCTGATCCCTAATATCACTATGAAGATCGAAATAATTGTTCTTCCTATACATCATCTTTCTAATAGCATAAGTTCTTGCGGCAATTGCTTGAGCTTTCACGGCTTCTACTTTTTCCAAAGGAAGATTTCCTATTTCATAAGGGACTACCCCCTTCAAATAATCCTCGATATTCACCTCATTAATCACAGATATCTTGTTATTTAAGTATAAAAATTTTAATGCTCCTTTATAACCTTTCCCTTGTAAATAAAGTACCCCCCATGGTTTTTCAGTATAGAATTTTACCCAATCACCTACATTCTTAATATATTTATTATTATGTTCTACATACATTTTATTCCCTTTTATGCCAATATTCCACACAGAGAATGACTTTGACTTTCCTCTCATTTTATTTGTCTCAACAATGATATTACAATCGGAAGATATTGTCGAATATGCCGTACTACTGGTTAAATGAATTCTAACAACCGGTTCCTGTTTGAATTGCAGTTTATGAATACAACCCGATAAAGGTATAAGAAATAAAACTAAAGCAAGTTTGAATATAAATTTACTCTGCATAAGAACTCAAATCTTTCTATTGTCTCATATGCCATTTTTAGGCTTTCGCTAAATACGATTACACCGTGTCTCTTTAATAGCATTATATGATAATCCTTAACATTTTTTGACACTTTATTTGCCAATTCAATAGAACCCGGCTCATAATCGTCAATCATGCAAATATCAGGTAATAACTCGGATTCAAGCAGTCTTTCTCTATTCGGCAATATACCTTTTGATGCAAATGCCGTACTAAATGGGGCATGAGTGTGAACAATAGCTTTAATTATTTTATCATTCATATAAGAACGGATATGCATATTTACTTCACTTGAAGGTTTAATTTTACTATCAACATTGTATTCAAATTTTTTGATATCCAATTTAACTATTTCATTTCTCTTTAATCCACCCTTATCATATCCACCTGGTGTGATATAGATATTGTCTCCATTTCTTACACTAATATTGCCATCCGTTGAACATATTAATCCATTTCTTTTGAGCGATTTACCTATCTCAATAATTTCATCGATTATAGTAATTTCAGATACATTCAATTATTTCTATACCTCCCATATAGGGTTTTAAAACTTCAGGGATCCTAATACTTCCGTCTCTTTGCTGATAATTTTCAATTATGGCTATAAATGTTCTTGGTGTAGCCAATCCGGAACCGTTAAGTGTATGCACATAATGAACTTTATTATCCTGATTAGATCTAAATTTAACATTCATTCTTCTTGCCTGAAAATCTTCGAAATTACTTACACTCGATACTTCGAGATATTCCTTGCTACCAGGAGCATACGCCTCAATGTCATATGTTTTAGATGAAGCAAAAGTCATATCTCCGGTAGATAAAAGCAAAACTTTATACGGTATATCGAGAGCCTTTAAGATATCCTCCGCATCTCCCAATAATTTCTCTTGCTCCTCATATGAATTATCAGGAAGTGTAAATTTCACCAATTCAACCTTGTTGAATTGGTGTACTCTTTTCAATCCCTTGGTTTCTTTGCCATATGAACCGGCCTCTCTTCTAAAGCAAGCAGTATATGCTGTATAATAAACCGGAAGCATCTCTTCATCAATAATATCATTTCTATGAAAATTAGTTACAGGTGGCTCTGCTGTAGGGTTCAGGAATAAGTCATCTCTCTCTATATAATACATATCATCTTCAAGTTTCGGAAGCTGTCCTGTACCTGTTAAAGTTTCCTTATTATTTAAGAAAGGGGGGAACATTTCGGTATAATTATGTTTTATGGTATGATAATCAAGCATAAAATTTATCAATGCTCTTTCCAATCTCGCTCCCAATCCAATATAGCATGGAAAGTGACTACCAGCGATTTTTGATCCTCTTTCAAAATCTACAAGGTTATTGTTTTTAATTAATTCCATATGACTTTTAGGAACAAAATCAAACGCTCTTTTATCCCCCCATTCTTTGACTATTATATTGCTACTTGCATCTCCAACCGGAACGGATCTATGAGGGATATTTGGAACCCATAATGACAATTTTCTAATTTCATCTTTTATAGCCCTCAATTTAGTCTCCAAATCCTTTATATTTTCCCCCAATCCCTTAGATTCGTTAATATTCTTAAGAAATTCATTAGAATCTTTACTTAGTCCCTTAATAGATCTTGAGAGAATATTTTTCTCGGATCTCATGTTATCAACATCTTTTGACAATTGAATTCTCTTGTCATCGAGTTCAATTAATTTATCGATATTTGTATTCTCTTTTTTGTTTTTCACAGCTTCCTTTACAATGTTACAATTATCTTTAATAAATTTAATGTCAAGCATTTTTCCTCCTGTTTTTCAAATATCTTATCATAAGAACGATGTGCAATCAACCTATGTTTGTTCTTTTCTTTCTCTAAATATCTTTATTACACCTAATATTAAAATAGATATAAGAATTGCTCCGGCAATTATCCCTCCAATTTTACCGAGAATAGTAAGTGATGTTACAACAATAGAAGCCAATAAAATCCCTATAAATATAAATAAAAGGCTTTTCCAGAAAGATAATCCCAATAATACTGCGACCAAACTTCCTGTCCATCCACCTGTTATCGGTAAAGGTATAGCAACAAAAAGCATTAATCCCAACTCTTCATACTTTTCTATTATTTTACCTTTTTTCAATGATGACGAATGAAGTTTTTCAATCCATATTTTGCATTTGCTGTTTTTTGATAAAAGTTTAGCCAGCCATTCCCAGAAAAGGAGAAGTAATATTACAGGAATTATATTTCCGATAATTGCCAGTATTACTGCCTGTGGAATGGGGATTTTCATCATTTGAATTGCAACTGGAATACCTCCCCTCAACTCGAATATGGGAAGCATCGATATAATTACTACCGTTAACTCTTTTGAAATATACATATTAAAGAACCGAATTATATTTTCCTTATTAAAAGAAGCAGCATTCAAAATGTTATTTGATATTAAAAGTAGTGATATACTATTTAAAACAATTAAGTAAAACTTGTGAGTATACTTCGATTTTATTCTCATCGTACTTACCTTCGGGAGTTTTTGCTTTAATTGAAATTTTATCTTCATTTATTTCAAGTAATTCAGCTAAATTGCTTTTAATTACCATTTTATAATTGGATAATTTCGGTTTATGTAAAATAATTACCGTATCGATATTAACTATGTCAATATCGATTTTATCAAGAACCTTTTTCATCATATCACTGCTTTTCATATTCAGAGTCCAATCTTCGTTATCAGGGAACATTTCACCTATATCCCCCATTGCACATGCTCCTAATATTGCATCGATTACCGAATGTAAAAGCGTATCACCATCAGAATGAGCAATTGTTTCGAATGAACAGGGTATAAGAATACCCCCCAAATATATACCTTTCCCTTCACGAAAATTATGTGAATCGAAACCGAATCCGATTCTTATATCGTCATTATTTACATATCGACTCATAACTTCAAAATCCTCGATATTTGTAATTTTCTTGTTTCTTACATTGCCTTTTACGATATTATAGTTATTGCTAATCATTAAAAACGCTTCCATATCATCTGTAATATCCTGGTTCTCATTTAAATAAAGAGCTTTCAGTATCAATTCCCTACTAAATATTTGAGGTGTTTGAACTAGTACAACACTGCTTCTGTCAAGTGTTTTAATTTCATTCTTTATATATCTAACCGTATCATCAGGTTTAATAGCCGGCACAATACAATCATAATTGTCTATATTACTTATCAAATATTTAATGAATGAGCAATTTATATTGGGCCTTGCAGCATCATGTATAGCAACATATCTATATTTAGAAGCTCTAACACCATTCAGAGATGAATCTTGCCTTCTCTTTCCTCCTTCAATAATCCTAACATTTTTTATCCCTGTCGTTAGTTCTTCGATTCTTTTAAAATCATCTCTTTGTGAGACGATAATTATCTCCTTAATCGATTCGATGTTTTGAAAAGCTTCTAAACTATAAAGTAACAAAACCTTGTTATTTAATCTTAGGAATTGTTTTTTTTCACCGGTTTTCATCCTTTCCCCAATTCCACCTGCTAATATAATAGCACTTATTTCTATATTAGCTTTTGTCTGCAAAGTACATCCTCCCATAACTTGTTTTGATACTACCATGTATTTTTACACTAATTTTTTTCCCAATATCAGATAGTCCATCGTTAACGATTATCATGCTCCCATCACATAAATATCCAATACCCTGATTCTTTTCTTTCCCCTTCTTAACTATATAGATATCAACAATATCATCCTGATAATATATCTTTGTAAGTAGCTCTTGCATTTTAGAAATGGATATTCTCTTAATTTTATTATACTTAAAACTCCTGTTGTCCATTATACCTATAATAATTACAGTGCAATCATATTTTTCCGCATACTTTACATATTGGATAGTACTATCATCTGATATTTCATTTGTTAATGATATTTTATTATCCCTCAATAGATTTTTAAAAATTTGAAGCGTTTCAATGTTTTTCACACTATCCGAATCTTTTTTTAAATCATTGTATATGAAGCTGGGAACTGTTGCTTCTCCCTGAATCATATTATACGCAATAAGCTTTAATACCCTATTATCATAAATCGCTTCCCTATTTATTATATATGCCGGTTTTTTATTCTTTTTAAAAATATTAAACATACTTTATACACTCCATCAAATCATTTACACTTTTGCACTTAATAATTTTACCACTATTTTTTATCTCTTCTCTACTATAGTAAGGAATGAATATTTTATTAATGCCGAATCTCCTCGCTTCTTCGATTCTCCTTTTTATACCGCTTACTGCCCTAATCTCGCCTCCTAAACCAATTTCACCTATAAAAACATTGTTTTTAGGTATTATTTTATTACTATAACTTGAATATATAGCCATAAGTATAGCTAAATCAATGCCCGGATCGTTAATTTTTATTCCTCCGACTGCATTTATAAATATATCCTGATTGCCAAGAAATAGATGCAATCTTTTTTCAAGCACTGCTATTATGGTATTAACCCTTTTATAATCAGGACCGTTTATAGAGCGTTGTGGTATGCCATATTTTGTTTCGGATGCAATTGCTTGAATCTCTATTGCTATCGGTCTGCTCCCCTCTATGGTTAATCCTAAAACACTTCCCGAAATATCTATTTCACCCTTTGTTAGAAATATCTCTCCAGGATCTTTTACCTCCTTAAGCCCATTACTGCTCATTTCAAAAAGACCAATCTCATCTGTTGAACCAAATCGGTTTTTGGCATTTCTTAATATTCTAAAATCATGATTACTACTTCCTTCAAGATACATAACGGAATCGACCATATGTTCAAGTATTTTTGGGCCTGCAACAATACCACCCTTAGTAACATGTCCGATAATAAAAATTGGTATACCACTTGTTTTGGCATACTTTATTAACTTAGATGCACATAATTTAATACTATTTACACTCCCCTGTTGTGCTTCACTATCCGCATCGAAAATAGTTTGTATGGAATCGACTACCAAAAGACTGGGTTTGATATTTTCACAATATTCTATTATTTTGTCAACGGAATATTCTGCACATACTAAAAGGTCATCATTAACAACATCTAATCGATTAGCTCTCAATGATAGTTGTTGTACTGATTCCTCAGAAGATGAATATAAAACTTTCGCTCCATTATTAGCTATATAATAAGCCATTTGCATTAAAAGCGTAGATTTTCCAATGCCTGGTTCACCACCAATTAAAACTACTGAACCGGGTACAATCCCACCTCCGATAACCCTGTCAAATTCATATATACCTGTTAAAAACCTTTTCAAATTATCCTTTTCGATTTTAGTAATAGATTGTGGTGGTATCGAATTTGAAAATTCAAATTCATTAAACTTATGCTTTGATACTCGAGTCTCCTTGTATTCTACAAAAGTATTCCATTGTCCGCATGACGGGCATTTGCCAAGCCACTTTGTGGATTCAAAACCACATTCATTACATAAAAATTTAATTCTATTTTTTACCATTTCCAATCCTTATTAAATTTATATCGATGTACTTCGAAGGATTTTCTTTAATATCACTTATAAGATCGTTTAAATTCCCAATAGTTTTCATTGCTTCCATATATAAGGAATCCGAACTACTTAGTTTTGAAATCGAATTGTTATCACTATTCAACTTACCTGAAAGATCTTTTAATTCCTCTGTTATCACAATCAAATTACACATTAAACTATCGATTGATTTTGTACTTTCCTTTATGTTTTTTGTTGTTATCTCTATATTTTTCCTATTCTCAGACATAATCGAATCGGTTTGGGCAATTACAGAATTCAGATTATTCAATATATTAGCGTTATTGCTCGAGATATCACCTATCTCGTTAAATATATTTTTGAATTTTTCGAACAGTGTCAATATTTGATCCAAACCAGTATAGTTACCATGAGCGGGTTTCGATAAATCATATAGTTCGTTGGATTTGCCCGGATATATTTCTATATATTTATTTTCAGCTATAACAGTTGTATTGATGAGAGTTATTTTCATATCTTTTTTTAATCTAATAGTATTTGATATCAACATTATTACTTTAACACTATCCCCGTCAATGAAAACACTTCCTACGGTTCCTTCTTTTAATCCTCTTATATATATAGGGTCACCTTTTCGTAATCTGTAAACATTATCAAAATAACAACTAAGTTTATAGTAATTTCTTTTGAAACTAACATCGTTCATCCATAACAGACCTATAGCAAGCATTATAATAGTAAAGAATATAAATGCCCCTACCTTAACAAAATTCATTTTATTCATCTATTTCTCCTGTTTCAAAAAATATGCAGCCTTAAATTCTTTTACATATTGATTTTCTGTTTTATTAAAATCACCAACCGTACCGGAAAATGTAATTTTACCTTTTGATAACATAGCAATTCTATCCGATATACCAACAGCACTATTAATATCATGGGTTACGATTATACTTGTTGTGTTTAATTTATTATTTAGGGATAAAATAAGCTCTTCAATTGCTCTGGCAACTATTGGATCTAATCCGGTCGTAGGTTCGTCATAAAATATATATTTGGGCTTTAGTATAATCGCTCTAGCAATTGCAGCTCTTTTTAACATACCACCGGATAAATTTGACGGATACATCGATGCAACCTTTTCATCCAATTTTACCATTCTAATTGTCTCTATAACTTTTCTTTTAATTGTATCATCGTCCAGATTATAGATATATCTCAATGCCAGTCCTATATTCTCTTCTACAGATAATGATTCAATCAAAGCCGAACTTTGGAAAACAAAACCAATTTTTTTTCTTATATTATAAACAGTATTTTTATCCAGTAATATACTATCAACATTTACACTTCCACTATCGCTATCAATCAAACCAACCACCAATTTAAGCAATACGCTTTTACCTACACCGCTTTTACCTACTATAGTAAGTATTTCTCCATCACAAAAATCAAGATTGATAGAATTCAATACTCTTTTACCATTAAAACTTTTGCAAATATCTTTAATTATTACCATATACTAAATATTTTAATTATCATAAAATCCGCAAGAAAAATCGAAATTACGGAATATACAACAGCCGTTGTTGTTGCTTCTCCTACTCCCTTTGCTCCTTTAGATGCGGAAAGTCCAAAATAACAGGATATAGATGTGGAAATCGCACCAAACACGATACCTTTAACCATACTTTGAGCAAACTCAATCATTTTAAAACTTTCCCTGATGCCAAAAAGAAACGATTGTATACCAAAACCATGTATAAAAACGATATATATCATTGCTCCGAATATAAATAGGAATTGACTATATACAATTAAAATGGGGTATGAGATAAATGATGCAATCATTTTTGGAAATACGATATAATCATATGGATCTATCGCCATTGTTTTAAGTGCATCTATTTCTTCACTCACTTTCATAGTCGATATTTCAGCAGTAATTCGAGTTCCCGCACGTCCTACCAATGCAATTGATGCACCTAATGCACCGAGTTCAATAATAACGGATTTTGCTACTGCTTCAATTATGAAATATTCGGGTATGTATGAACCTAACCTATCCTGTATGAGAAAAACAGCAATTAAACCACCGAGAATAGATGCGATTGACACTACTCCTATAGAGCCTATTCCAATTTCTATTACTTCATTTATGATGAGATTTGTTTTTTTAAATATACCATGTTTTTTAAACATTGAGTGAAATAATGTATAATAAATACCACCGATATTATTTAAAAAATATAGAAATTTATTCGGGAATAGTGATAATATCATCAGTATAATTTCCAAATCGAGTGCATTTACCATCAAATACCAATCTGATTTCTCCTACTGGTCCATTCCTCTGTTTTCCAACGATTATCTTTGCAATGTTTTTTTCCTCTACCTTTGTTTTATCGATAAAATATGGTCTATGGACAAAAATTACAACATCTGCATCCTGTTCTATTGCACCTGATTCTCTAAGATCCGATAGTATAGGCTCTTTTGTTTGTCTTTGCATTGTGGCTCTTGAAAGCTGAGATAAAGCTACGACAGGAATATCCAATTCTTTGGAAAGTGATTTCAAGGACTTCGATATTTCTCCAACCTCCGTAGCCTTGTTATCATATCCTTTCGATGCTCCCATAAGCTGGAGATAATCAATAAAAAGTATTTGTATATCATATCTTGTCTTTAATCTTCTTGCTTTTGCTCTAAGTTCTATTTCATTTAAAACACTTGAGTCATCGATATATATAGGTGCATTATTTAAAATTCCTGCTGCTGTAACGATATTCTGATAATCAACTTTTGTCACCATTCCATTTCTAATCTTTGCCGCATCGACACCCCCCAAACTGCAAAGCATTCTCCAAACAAGTTGTCTGTTTGGCATTTCAAGGGAAAAGAATGCCATAGGTATATTTGCTCTTACATTATTGGTCAATACATTCAATGCAAATGCTGTTTTCCCCATTGATGGTCTACCTGCAATGATAATCAATTCACCTTTATGAAATCCGTTAATAAGATTATCAAGGTCTTTAAATCCGGTGTTAATGCCACTCATAATCGGTTTTTTTGTTTCATATATTTCACCAACCTGGATAACAATCGATTTTGCAATATCGTTTATATCATCCATCTCAAACTCAGTGTTTTTGATTTTTACATTTAGTATTGTTCTTTCTGCATTATCCAACACCTCATCCGGTGATTTTGTACCACTTAGGACTTCGGATTTTAGTCCGTCTGAAATTTCAAGTAATTTCCTTAATATGTATTTTTCTTTAATAATACTTGTATAAGAAAGTGCATTGAATGATTCGACCTCTAACAAGGAATTTATATATTTTATTCCTCCGACTTTGGTAAGAGACTTTTTCTTTTTTAAAAAATCCCTTAGTGTAATCGGATCGATAACACCTTGTTTAATATTATTTAAGTCTACAATTGCCTTGTAAATCAATCTGTTCTGTTCTATGGAAAATACATCTTCACTCCCAATTTCAATTATCACATCATCGATCATATCATTATAAACAATCATTGAACCTAATAATGCTTTTTCTTCCTCTATCGCTCTGGGAATCTCAATGCTCATTTTTCAATGCCTCTCTCAGGGTTATAAAATCCTCCCTCATATATTTATCAAGCCCGTTATTTCTTAGTACTGCGGCGGGATGTAACATCGGAAGTAATAATCTCTCATTATAATCTATAAATATCCCTCTTTCCTTTGTAATCTTTACATTCCTATTCAATAATGTTGCAAGCGAGTGTCTACCTAATGTTACTATTACTTTCGGATCAATAATTTTTATTTGCTCTTTGAGATATGGAAAACATGATTCTATCTCTTCATCGTTAGGATCTCTATTGCCCGGAGGTCTGCATTTAATAATATTTGTAATAAAGATATCTTTTCTTGATAAATCGATTTCATTAAGATACTTTGTAAGAAGCTCACCTGCTCTACCTACAAATGGTAATCCTTTAATATCTTCATTCGCTCCGGGAGCCTCGCCAATAAATAAAGCATTTGCATCTACATTACCGGCACCTGTTACAGGTTGTGTTCTTGATTTATATAAATCACACTTATGGCATTGTTTTAAAGCTTTATGTATAATAATCATCTTTTCTCTCTTTCGCTGGAATAAACTTTCATAATCGCATTTGTCTGAAATATTCCTGATTTTGGTTTTATTTATAATAAAATATTTCTGATCCAGTGCTTTTTTAATTTCAATATATTTATTCATTTTCCTATATATGATCAAGAATTAATTTTGCAATCTCCTGTTTTGTTCCTTCGAATTCAATAATATTATTGTCTTTTCTCTTAATAATTTCAATTTTTGTATATTCATTTCCAATTGAAGAAATATCATTTAGGATAATAGTATCTATATTTTTCCGTTTCAATTTTTCAATTGCGGATTTTCTGTCCATTCCATTCTCTAATGCAAATCCTATTATTTTCAAAATGTTATCCCTTTTAATATTTTTTATAACATCGATATTCTCAATAAATTCAATGTTTTTCAATTCCTTTTTATGGAATTTTTCTTTCCCTGCATTTTTAATTTTAAAATCCGATATGGCTGCAGCCATAATAATGATGGTATTATTTCCTATGTTTTTATTTATGACTTTCAACATCATTTCAGCAGATTTGACATATACCGATTTTAAATAAATGGGAATAACAACAGAAATATTTCCATGAACAATAAGAACATCCGCTCCCTTGAAATATAATTGCTTTGCAATTTCGATGCCCATTCTACCCGATGATCGATTTGAAATTACCCTTACTTTATCTATATCCTCTTCAGTGCCACCAGCAGTAACAATATATTTTACATTTCTAAATCTCTTTTCAGTATTCAAAATTCTTTTTATAGTAGCATAGATAATTTCAATATCAGGAAGTCGTCCTTTACCAATATCCTTGCATGCAAGAAAACCCGATTCGGGTTGGATTATATTTACACCAAACTTTTTCAATTTATTTAAATTACTTTGTAAAATTTTATTTTCCCACATATTAACATTCATACTGGGCGCCAGTATCAGTTTATTATTGTCCATAGCCGATGCAACAAGTGATAATAAATCATTTGCTATCCCTCCTGCCAATTTACCTATTGTATTATATGTGGCGGGAACAATTAATAAACAATCAGCCCATTTAACAAGTTCAATATGTTCAGGACTTGTAACGGATACATTATCAAACATTTTATGATAAACCCTATTTCCGCTGATAATTTCCAATGTTTCTTTGGTAACAAATTTCAATGCATCTTCCGTCACAATAACTTTCACATTGTAATCATCTTTAATTAACAGTCGTATTAAAGAAGGTACTTTATATGCAGATATACCCCCACTAATACCAATAAGGATATTATTCATTTTCTGTCGTTAATGTTTCTTTTTCTAAAAATTCTTTATAAGCTGAAGAAATTGGTCTTCTTATTGGATGATCCATGATATTCCCAATTGCTTCTTCCATCTTTATTGCATCAACATATTGTTGATTTATAGCTCTGGCCTTTTTAGCTATTATTATTACCGCAAGGTACTTATTAGGTGACCTTGCCCAAATATCTTCCACACAAGTGAACTTCCTATCCATCTATATCCTCCTTCAATTTATTAATTATTTCTAAATTTCTTTTGACTTTCAACTCCTCTGTTTCAATAATCCTTGTTACATTTTCTACAGCTTCATCCAGATCACTATTTATAACCAAATAGTCAAACTTGTCAATGCTCATAATCTCTTCTCTTGCATTTAACAATCGCATTTCTATTGTCTCTATATTATCCTGTTTTCTCTTCAATAATCTTTCTTTTAAGTATGATAATCTGGGAGGCAGAACAAATATTAAGACAGAAGAATTCGGGAAAGACCTTTGTATATTCATTGCCCCCTGTACATCAATATCCATAATTAATATTTTACCTTCTTGAATTATAGTTTCAATATTATCTTTTGGAGTGCCGTAAAAATTCCCATGAACGAAAGCCCATTCGGCAAAATCGTTCTTCTCGATTTTATTTTTGAATTCTCTCTCTTTCAGAAAATAGTAATCCTTTCCATCTATTTCATCCTTTCTTTTCTTCCTTGTTGTGGCAGATATGGAATACATAATCTCTTCTATATTCTTTTCAATCCTGTGACAGATAGTGGTTTTTCCAGCCCCGGAAGGAGCTGTAATTACTACTATAAATCCTTTACTCAATATTTTGTACCTGTTCTCTTATTTTTTCTAAACGATTCTTCAATTCAATAACTTCAAATGATATCGTTTCATTAGGCATTTTAGAACCTATTGTGTTTGTTTCGCGACTCATCTCCTGTAAAATGAAACCTAATTTCTTCCCTACAATTTGCTCATCAAGTACAATCTTGAAATTCTTAATATGCATTTCAAGACGTTGAATTTCTTCTGCAATATCGTATCTGTCAGATAAAAACACAATTTCCTGTTCAATACAGTTCTGTGAAAGAGAATTAAGATCCAGTTTTTTTATTTTATTGTTAATTTTAGATATTTTATTCTCTTTTAGTTTTTCCGATATGTTATTTAATCTTCCAACGATTGCATCTATAATACTTAGTTGTTCCAGTATAAATTGCTTAATTTCACTTCCCTCTCTTTCTTTCATTTTATTAAGTTCGATTACAGCATTGTTTATTAATTTTTTAAATAAAATGAAAAATTTGTCGATATCCTCTTTTTTCGGTTTTAAAACACCCGGTAAATTGATAAAAGAACAAAAGTCTATCTTGTCGAAACTTAAATTTTTATTCAATTTATTATAAAGATCAATATACATCTTCATGCTATTATCATCAATATCCAATTGTTCATCAACTCTTCCTGTAATTTTAATTACTAACTGATGTTTCCCTCTTATGCATAATTTTCTCAAATATTTAAGAACATGAACCTTTATAGAATCAAATATCTCAGGCAATATTATTTTTGCTTCAAAGTATCTATGATTTACAGATGAAATTTCACATCTTATCTGCAATTCATTTTCCTCAATAACCGAAGAACCAAATCCAGTCATACTTCTCATATCATATCCTCGTATCTAAAATATATGTCACAGGCCCATCATTTTCAAGTGATATTTCCATATATTCGCCAAATATACCGTTTGATGTTTTGATGCCAATGCTTTTAAATCTTTCTATAATATATTCATACATATGTTTTGCATCTTTACTTGATGCAGATTTAGAAAAATCAGGTTTTTTCCCCTTTCTTAAATTTGCAATAAGTGTTATCTGAGAAACAATCATTATTTCACCCTTTTCTTCTCTTATATTCAGTGAAATTTTACCATTATCATCCTCAAATATACCGATTTTAGTAATCTTTTCTACTAATTTGTCGGCATCTTTATATTCATCATCATTAGTAATACCTACAAACAGAAGAATTCCTTTATCAATTGTTGAAACTATTTCACCTTTAACGGTAATACTGCATGAATTTACTCTCTGTAATACTGCTTTCATCAAAAATACATCTCAAATTCAAATGGATGAGGATGAAAACTTACCTCAGTACTTTCTCTTTTTTTAATCTCTATCATTTTTTTTATAAATAATCCCGGAACAACCCCCGTTGAAGTTATATATTTATTGTCTTTTTCAAAAGCATCTATTGCCGCATCAAGATTTAAAGGTATTCTCTTTACATTTTTATATTTTTTACCATAAATAGCAGGTTTTCCCGGATCTATTCTATTCCTTATACCATCAATCCCGGCAAGTATCATCCCTGACATTGCCAGATAAGGATTTGATGTAGCATCAGGCGGCCTGTATTCTATGTCAATGCTTTTAATATCTTTTATATATGCCGGGACTCGTATAGCTGTTTCTCTGCACCCCATCGAGTATTGAAGATTAACAGGGGCTTCAAAACCAGAATTTAATCTTCTATATGAATTAGTCGATGAATTAGTAAGTATAGACATCGATTGACCATGTTTGATAATACCACCTATGTAATATAATGCTAATTTGCTCAATATATTTTCTTTATCACCAAATATAGAATAATTATCTTTTTCAAGATACTGGTGAAAATGAAGTCCATTTCCCGGTTCATTGAATATGGGTTTAGGCATAAATGTCAGGATTAAACTGTTATTAATGGCAATATTCTTTAAATAATGCTTTGCAATCTGTATATGATCCGCAGTTTTTACAGCATCATCAAATTCCAATTCAATCTCATGTTGTGAATATTTTCCAACTTCATGATGATGGTACTTAACATTGATACCAATTTCCTCAAGCAATTCACAAATATGGGAACGGAAATTAAAATAAAGATCCCTGGGTGCTTCCGCATGATATGATTTCCCATTATACGACCTATATATATCTTGCTCATCACTATCTATTTTAATATATGTGTTGAGTTTTTCATTTGATATTTCTATACCTCTAAAGATATAAAATTCCAGTTCGGGTAAAAATTTAACTTTATCGCATATTTTTTGATCCTTAAGATATTTAATTGTTTTCTTAAGGATATATCTTGGATCCATATCGAATCTTGTACCATCTGTATTATAGATATTTCCAATAAATGTAAGTGTTTTTATTTCTGTCAGTTTGTCAATATATGCCGTATCCAAATCAGGTTTGACAATTAAATCACTTTTTCCCGGATTACTGAAACCAACAACACTAGAACCGTCAAAACCAATACCGTTATTAATTGCTTTTTCGATATATGAAACCGGCATTGTTACATGACGCATAATACCAGCTAAATCAGTATATTTTATATCGATAAATTTTATATTCCCTTCACTTATTGTTTTATTTATATCTATCATCAATATACCTCCTTTATTGGCGTTATTATAGTGTAAATTTAACAATCAGTCAATGATTAAACAAACTGAGAGAATAAACAGGTATGGACATATGTTAGTAACAAGTTACAAGTGACAAGAGCCAATAGCATTGCTATTGAGGGAACGCCAACGCCAGTGGGAACGGACATATAGCATAAATCGTTAATCATAAATTAAAAATTCCTATAATCGTAGGGGGCAAACACATAGGTCTGCCCCAATTCTTTAATTACCGGTGAATAAATTATCTATCGTATCATAATTATTTTATTCGTAGAGCTGTAATGTTCAGTTTTTAACTTACAATAGTAAATTCCGGGGGTAACTTTAATCCCGTTTTCATTCATTCCATTCCACTTCATTCTGTAACTTGAAGCCTTATACATTCCATTTGCAATTGTCTTTACAAGCTTTCCGGTCATATCGTATATTTTCAAGCTAATATGACCTTTTTTAAGTGTAGAAAATTCGATTGTAATAGATGAACTAAATGGGTTCGGGAGTAATTCAATTTTTCTATTATCAATCTTAGCAGATGATTTTTCTTTAATCCCCTGTAATGTATCTACCATAACATTCAAACAAAATTCAGATGTATTTCCATAAGTATCGGTTGTTGTTGCTGTAATCGAATCACCGTATGCCAAACCCATAGAAACAACGATAGTCCATGTGCTATCGACAGCGGGAGAAATCGAACCAAGAAATAGTTCGCCTTCACCATATCCTGTTGGATCAGGGGCGGCTTTGAAAACCTCTACAATAGCTTGTATAGGATCTGAATCTATATCGATCTTTCCTGAAATAGTTGTTTGTCCCGTTGCATTATCATTTATAGCTTTCGTTATAACCGGGAAGTTCAAATCCTGATTTGCAATCATATCAGGATCCCACGGATCATTTAGCGTTACACCGTCATCATCCAGGTCTATACCGATCCATACATTATCATGTATGGAATTTCCTGATATACAGTCGTGATCACAATTAATACTATCCATCGGGTGTTCCCAGACAGTAATACCATTATTGCCATTATATGCTATTTCATTATCCCCTATAAAGTTATCAGGTGCAAAACCTCCCTGATATACATTACCATACTGCCCTATGCTTATACCGTCCATTGTATTTCCAAGTGGTGTATAATCTGCTTTCATACCGATAATATTATGTATTATTTGATTTCCGATAGTAATAATATACTCTTCTGCATAACCTATAATGCAAACGCCTTCAAAATCATTACCTGATATTAAATTATCTCCTACAACATTATCATGAGCCCCCTCTCCGATATAAACACCATCATGCGAATTCCCAAGATCAGTCATACCCATAATATCCGTGCCTATGTAATTGAAATAAACATAGTTCATAAAAACATCTCCGGGAGGACAATTGGATATAGCAACACCTTCGGCATAATTGGATGAAATAAGATTTCCTTCAACCAAATTATCATGATTTATACCGGGATAACCTATTGTTACAAGTATATCAACACCTGCCCAATACATTGACTGATTCGTTCCATTTCCCTGAGGTGCTATTCCGGAAGGATCCGTACCTATAAAATTGGCATATATCCAATTATTAGAGACATCAGATCCCGGACTTTCGATACGGATACCGTCCTGTTCGAAATTGTTGATTATCAATCCCTGTATAATATTATTGGGAGATATTATCCAGAGACCATGCGATGCTCCTGCAAGTAATCCGTTAATCTCAATCATAAGAATACATGTCAATGGCGGATTACCACCGTTTAGAGATCCAGGCTGACTAAATCCATCGATTAATACACCGGCCGGATCAGTGATCTGAGGGAGTTGAGAAAGAGGTATTATAGTCTGAACACCTGTTCCCGGAATACCGAACATAATACTATCCATTCCAGGATTTGAATTTGCCTGAATGATAGCATTCCTCAAACTTCCCGCTCCCGAATCAGCAGTGTTAATTACGCCGAAAATTGCACCCGAAAGGTTTGTAACCAACATTGCAGTGATTAAAAATAGAAACAACTTTTTCATACAGTCCTCCTTTTTATAGTATATTTACAATTAAATATACTTATCTCTAAAACCTAATTTTCAATGTACATCTTGCCTTTGAAGTCCATTCATTTTCTCTAATTTTATTATATATCTCAATAAAAATTATGTCAAATCCGATAAAGTATAATAAGTAGATAGGTATAGACATTCTTTGTTAAAAATACCAAGTTGCAAGTTACAAGAGCCAATAGCATTGCTATTAAGGGAATGACAACGCCAACGGGAACGGATATATAACATAAATAGAAAATCGAAATTCGAAATTCGTGAAATTGTAGGGACAGACCCATGTGTCTGCCTTATTCTCCTCGTGAAATCCATTCTCTAATTCGTGAAATAAAGTAAAAAAACTCCCCTCTCTTAGTGAAATTCGTTATAAATCTGTGAATTCGTGGTGGTTCTTTCTCCGTGTTATCTCCTCCCCTACCCTTCCTCGCCCTCGACGGGAGAGGACTGAGGTGAGGGTGATTC
>Ga0209121_10001047_pt1 | contig 28967 bp, 25 predicted proteins | sample Cruoilmetagenom3_FD_187292 | JGI IMG/M metagenome (GOLD analysis project Ga0209121, IMG submission 187292) | Oil polluted marine microbial communities from Coal Oil Point, Santa Barbara, California, USA - Sample 3 (SPAdes) (version 2) | ecosystem: Environmental > Aquatic > Marine > Oil seeps ...
TGTGATCGCCGCTGTTAACGTGGTTTTTCCATGGTCAATGTGCCCCATCGTCCCCACGTTCATATGCGGTTTTGATCGATCAAATTTTTCCTTGGCCATCTTAAAAATTACTCCTCAACTAGATAAGATAACTATTTTTGCAAACCTGCGATTTTCTTCATCACGGCCTCTGAAACCGGCGCGTAATGGTCAAATTCCATTGTGAATACGCCGCGCCCTTTGGTGGCGGAACGTAATTCTGTAGCATAGCCAAACATCTCCGCCAACGGGACCTCAGCATCAATCGCCTGGGCATTACCAGGGCGAATATCCATCCCCAGCACATTGCCATGACGTGAATTGATCTGTCCGATAACTTCACCCATATGGACTTCCGGCACAACAACTTCAACCTTCATAATCGGCTCAAGCAGCACAGGCCTGCCCTTCGGCACACCCTCCCGGATGGCAAAGATCGCAGCCGTCCGGAATGCCATATCACTGGAATCCACTTCATGCGAAGATCCATCAATCAGCGTGACTTTCAGGTCCGTCATCGGGTAACCCGAAACCACACCGCTTTCAACGGCTTCACGGACACCCTTCTCAACTGATGGGATATATTCCTTGGGAATTGAACCGCCCCGGATCTCGTCTTCAAAGACAAACCCGGAACCGCTTTCCATTGGCTCAATCCGGAGGACAACATGACCATATTGCCCGTGTCCACCGGTCTGTTTGATAAATTTATATTCTGCTTCAGGCACGGCCTTTGTGATGGTCTCATGGTAAGCAACCCGTGGGTTACCGATATTAGCCTGAACCTTGAATTCCCGCAGCATCCGGTCCACAAGGATATCCAGATGGAGCTCGCCCATACCGGAAATAATCGTCTGGCCGGTCTCATTATCCACCCGCACTTTAAATGTGGGGTCCTCTTCAGCCAGCTTCTGCAGGGCTTCACTCATCTTATCCTGGTCCGCCAGTGTCTTTGGCTCAATCGCAACAGAGATGACGGGGTCCGGGAAGCTGATCGTTTCAAGAACGATCGGATTATTCATATCGCTGATCGTATCGCCAGTGTAACTTCGCTTGAGGCCCAGGATCGCGCCGATATCACCAGCATGCAGCTCCTCCACATCTTCTCGGTGGTCCGCATACATGCGCAGCAACCGGCCTACCCTTTCACGTTTCTCCTGAGTGGAATTAAGATAGGTTGAACCTTTCTTGATTCCCCCGGAATAAATACGAATATAGGCCAACCGGCCAACATAGGGATCTGTCACGATCTTAAAAACCAGCGCCGACATAGGCTCATCGTCTCTGGGGGAACGGGAGACTTCCTCACCTGTCTTGGAATGCTTGCCGATTACATCGGGCATCTCCAAAGGCGAAGGTAAATAGTCCACCACGGCATCCAACAGAGGTTGCACGCCTTTGTTCTTTAAGGAAGAACCACAAAACACTGGGGAGACTTCATTATTCAAAACACCATGGCGAAGCGCAGCTTTCATTTCCTCAATAGACAATTCCTCACCCTCAAGATATTTGAGAGTCAGATCGTCATCAAGTTCAGCAATCCGCTCAACCATTTCAGCCCGCTTCTCTTTGACAAGATCAACCAGGTTCTCCGGAATATCAGTGTATTCCGGCTTGCTGCCCAGTTCATCTTCAAAAAGGATAGCCTGCTCAGTGAGCAAATCCACAACACCTCTAAAGCTGTCCTCAGCGCCAATTGGCAGCTGCATGGCAATGGGATGGGCGCCCAGCCGCTCTTCAATCGACTTGATAGTTTGGTCGAATGAAGCGCCAACCCGATCCATCTTGTTGGCAAAACAGATCCGGGGCACCTGGTAACGGTCAGCCTGACGCCAAACCGTCTCGCTCTGGGGCTCCACACCCTGCACGGCATCAAAAACCACAACGCCGCCATCCAAGACGCGCAAAGAGCGCTGGACTTCGGCAGTGAAGTCGATATGCCCGGGGGTGTCAATCAGATTGATCTGATAGTCTTTCCAGAATGCTGTTACCGCAGCTGAAACAATCGTAATACCACGTTCACGTTCCTGCTCCATCCAGTCGGTGACAGTTGTGCCGTCATCCACCGAACCAATACGATAGGTTCGGCCGGTATAGTACAGGATTCGCTCCGTTGTTGTGGTCTTACCGGCATCAATATGCGCAATAATACCAATATTGCGATATCGCTCCAGCGGGTATTCTTTCTCAGCCATTAATCCTCATCCGATCCGATCAAAGGAAAATCCAAATCCTAAAGACGGAAATGGGAAAAAGCGCGGTTTGCTTCAGCCATGCGGTGAGTTTCCTCACGGCGGCGATAGGCGGCGCCCTGGTTGGAGGCGGCGTCCATCAATTCACCCGCTAATTTTTCCGCGTAGGATTTCCCTGCACGGGCCCGGGAAGCTGCAATGATCCAGCGCATCGCCAAATACTTGCGGCGGCTGGGTTCAACTTCCATTGGCACCTGGTAGGTCGCGCCACCGACACGGCGGGGACGAACTTCCATCATGGGGGAAACGCTCTTGATCGCGGCATCGAATGTCTCCATTGGATCTTTGCCAGTACGTTCTTCGACCAGGCTAAGGGCATCATACATCAGCCTTGTGGCTGTGCTTTTCTTGCCATTCAGCATGATCCGATTGATCATCTCCTGGACTTCGAGTTTTCCGTAACGAACGTCGGGAGAGATTTCTCGTTTTTCTGGTGTATATCTTCGCGCCATTCCTACTCCTTACAAAACATAAAAAATTAAAATAGGGCAAAGCATTTGAACTAATCCCCTATGAGACCGATTAAAATGCTTCGCCCTAAAAATTCTAACTCTAACGCTGGCTACTTAGGCTTCTTGGCCCCGTATTTTGAGCGGCCGCGGGTGCGGTCCTCAACACCAGTCGAGTCCAAAGTACCTCGGACAATATGGTAGCGAACACCAGGCAGGTCCTTGACACGGCCGCCGCGCACGAGCACAACAGAGTGCTCCTGGAGCTGATGGCCTTCGCCAGGGATATAGGCGGTCACTTCCATGTGATTCGTCAGACGTACACGGGCGATCTTCCGCAAAGCGGAATTCGGTTTCTTGGGGGTCATTGTACGCACAACCGTGCAAACACCACGTTTCTGCGGTGCGCCTTTCGGCTGGCGGATGCGTTTCTGCTTTTGTGAGTTATAAGTATATTGCAACGCAGGCGCTTTGCTCTTTTTCCGTTTGGAATCACGGCCTTTGCGTATCAATTGGTTGATCGTTGGCACATTTGCCTCCAAGTCTAACTAATGACTTCTTCCAATAAGGGAGGCCATCATTCATCTTACAAGTAGATGGCCTCGCTGCTATCCAATTTTGCCTCCAAAGTCTAACCGGTATTATAGGGCCAGAATGAAGGTAACGAGGGATGATTCTACCATGTGTGGTAGGGGGCGTCAAGGCGATTCAGCGGCCTGCGGCCCTCCTAAATATCTCTCCCAATACTGATCAGACCGGTAGGCGTATTAGGCATGCGAGCCTTATCTTCGTCCTTACCGAATTTAATGATTTCACCACTCTCAAGAACGGCTTCCACAGCTAACCCAAGGCTCTGCATTTCCTTCACCAGGACCTTGAAGGCCGCCGGGATACCGGGATCTTCAATCGGCTCACCCTTGACAATGGATTCATAGGTCGCCACCCGTCCTGTCACGTCATCGGATTTCACCGTGAGCATTTCCTGGAGCGTGTAAGCTGCTCCGTAGGCTTCCAACGCCCAGACTTCCATCTCACCGAAGCGCTGGCCCCCGAATTGTGCCTTACCACCAAGGGGCTGCTGGGTCACCAGGCTGTAAGGGCCGGTGGACCGGGCATGAACCTTATCTTCCACAAGGTGATGCAGTTTCATCACAACCATCAAACCAATGGTCACCGGATGGTCGTAATAATCACCGGATTTCCCATCGCGGAGTTTTTGCTTGCCCAGGGTAGGCATCGGGCGATTGATCTTCACCATCACCTCGCGGGCCTTTTCTTTCAGTTCTTCACCGCTGAGGCTCTTCTTGACCTTTTCACCATGACGTTCCATCCAGAGATGGAGACAGGCTTCAATGGCCCGTGTATCCTGATCAAAACGCTCGGAAACAGGAATCTCATCGGTTTCAAAAGCCAGGATCGAATCAGGGTCATATCCCTGGTCACACAGCCATTCTTTCAGGACCACCCGACGGGCATAAGTCTGGCTCGATGAAAGCTCGTAAACATCATAATTACGTTCGCCCAGCCATTCTTCCAGATAAAGCAGGCGGACTTCGTCCTCATCCCGGATCATCTCCGGATCGTAGGTCTGCTCATCCAGCCATTCCCAGGCCTTCTCGGCAGCAAGGTCCCAGGCATAATCAATCATCCAGGCCCGGGCCAGTTCAGCTTCAATCTCATATTCCGTCGCACCGTCAAAAACAGGGGTCACGGCGCGGAAGCCGAGGCGTTCCGCAGCCCAACCCAAGTGGGTTTCCAGAACCTGACCGATGTTCATACGGCCGGGCACACCCAGCGGGTTCAGAATGACGTCCACAGGGCGGCCGTTATCCAGGAAAGGCATATCCTCGATAGGCACAACCAAGGAGACAACACCTTTATTCCCGTGGCGGCCAGCCATTTTATCACCAGCAGTGATCTTCCGGCGCTGGGCCACTGAGACCCGCACCATCATGTCCACACCAGCTTTAAGGTCAGAATTGTCCTCACGGGTGAAGACTTTCACATCCACCACGATCCCATGTTCACCATGGGGCATGCGGAGTGAGGTGTCTTTCACATCGCGGGATTTCTCACCAAAGATCGCCCGGAGCAGCCGCTCTTCAGGGGTCAGTTCCTTCTCACCCTTCGGTGTAATCTTTCCAACCAGAATGTCGTTCGGTCCGACTTCTGCGCCGATCCGAATGATTCCATGTTCATCAAGATTGCGGATGGCATCCTCACCCACATTGGGAATATCCCGGGTGATCTCTTCCGGACCCAGTTTGGTATCCCGCGCTTCCACCTCATGCTTTTCAATATGCACGGAAGTGTAGCGGTCCTCTTCCACCAGGTGCTCGGAGATCAGGATCGCATCCTCAAAGTTGCCGCCCTCCCAGGGCAGGAAAGCCACCAACACATTTTGGCCGAGAGCAAGTTTCCCATCCACCGAAGAGGAGGAGTCACCAACAATCTGGCCTTTTTGGATACGCTGTCCCTTGATTACGGCGGGGCGCTGGTCGATACAGGTTGATTGGTTGGAACGGCGATATTTCCGCAGGTTATAAATCCGGATATTGCCGCCTTTTTCACGGACCTGGATCACGCGGCCGGTCACGGATACCACTTCGCCATCCTCTTCGGCCACAACCAACTGGCCGGAGTCGAGGGCGGAGAATTCTTCCATACCGGTTGAAACAATCGGAATCTCAGGCCGAACCAATGGGACAGCCTGGGCCTGCATGTTTGAACCCATTAACGCCCGATTGGCGTCGTCATGCTCGAGGAAGGGAATCAGCGCTGCGCTGACGCCCACGATCTGCTGCGGTGCCACATCCATATAGTCAATCTGTTCAGGGTTCCCCAGCATAAAGCCCGTATGGAGACGACATGAAACACGGCGAGTAAATTCCTTATGTTCGTTTAAAGACGCATTCGCCTGAGCGATCACGAATTTATCTTCCTTATCCGCCGAAAGGTATTCGTATGTTTCTGTTACAAAAGGTGTGACCAGGATGAAATCAACCTTTACCTTAGCCAGTTTCTTAGCCAGGTCCTTATCAATCCGTTCCCCTTTGACACCTATCACCTTATCCGTCTTGGGGTCCTTCACATCTTCGCGAAGTTCATGACCGATCAGGTCATCCTTCGGTTTGAGTTGTTTAACAACCTTGCGATAGGGCGTTTCAATGAAACCATATTCATTGACGGTGGCGTAAGTGGCCATACGGCCGATTAAACCAATGTTCGGACCTTCAGGGGTCTCAATGGGACAGATCCGCCCATAGTGGGTATAATGCACGTCACGCACATCAAAGCCGGCGCGTTCACGCCGCAGACCGCCAGGGCCGAGGGCCGAGAGGGTCCGCTTATGGCGCAGCTCGGAGAGCGGGTTTGTTTCTTCCATGAATTGGGACAGCTGGCTCGAACCGAAGAACTCGCGCAGAGACGCGACCACTGGGCGAATGTTCACGAGGCTGGTCGGAGAGACCTGATCCTGATCGCGGATGGACATACGCTCGCGAATGACTCGTTCCATCCGGCGCAGACCCACACGGAGTTTATTCTGGATCAATTCTCCAACAGTCTTCACCCGGCGGTTACCGAGGTGGTCAATATCATCCTCACGGACCACACCGTTATTAATCTGGATCATCCGACGCACGATGTTCAGGATGTCCGATTTGGTGATCGTCCGGTGGCTGATCGGAATTTCCTGATCCAGCTTCTGGTTTAATTTATAGCGCCCAACCCTTTCAAGGTCGTAGCGGCGTTGATCAAAGAGCTGCTCTTCGAGGAATTCCTTGGCGTTTTCCAGGGTTGGCGGGTCACCGGGGCGCAAGCGCTTGAAGAATTCAATCAGGGCAGCCTGAGCCACTGTCCGTTTACCATCCAACTCCCAAGCAGGTTCCTGGTTAATGGAAGAGGGGATGAACAACCGGTCGGGATTGGTATCCACATCCTTGAAGAGATCAATCAGTTCTTCATCTGTTCCGGTCTTAATCGGTGAATTCTCACCCATGCCATCATCCACAGCAGCCAGGGCACGCAGGAAGACGGTCACCGGTGTGGTGCGTTTACGGTTGAATTTGATAATCACATAGTCGTTCTTGCGAGTCTCAAATTCCATCCAGGCCCCGCGGTCCGGGATCATCTTGGCAGTGGAAAGGAACCGGCCGGTGGCGCGGTCCATTTCGCGCTCAAAATAGACGCCAGGAGAGCGGATCAACTGGGAAACGACCACGCGCTCTGTACCATTAATAATGAAGGTACCCTTGGGCGTCATCTCTGGGAAATCGCCCAGAAAGAGCTCTGATTTGATTGGCTCGGGAACATCCTTCCCCTTGAGCAGCACGCTGACATAAAGCGGTGAAGCATAAGTCAGGTCACGTTCCAGGCATTCCTCGATTGTATTCTTGGGATCTTCAAACCAATACTTCAAATCCCATTCCTTCGAAATCTCATCATCGCTGGGGAAATAAAGCTGCATTCCCTTGTTATACGATTCGATCGGAGAGATCTCACCGAATAAATGGGTAAAACCATCTCGCTTGAGCCGCAAGAAGGAATCCATCTGAACTTGAATTAATTTGGGGAGTTCCAGACCAACTGGAATTCGTCGGTACGATTTTGTGGGCAATAATTCTGCCATTAGCACTCCTGGTAAGCCTAAGTTGCCGGGATTTAATCTTTAATGATAATCCATTTAAATAAATAAGCAGGCGCAAAGCGCAAGTTGTCATTATAACAAATTGGGGGTTAGGAGTCAAGCTAATTATTCAATTTTCGCCCACTTCGTCCATCATAGCACAAATTCTTATCAAAAATCAACAACCTGCCATAAAAACAGCACCCGCCTGCTGGAGACGGGTGCCGATTCGTTTAGGTCGGATAATAATTTTACTTCTTCAAAATCGCTTTCTCAACTTCAGCCTTTTCCAATGGCTTCAGGCAAAAGAACCAATCATAGCATTTTAGGTCGCTGGTGCTTTCCATCCGTTCCTTGGCAACACCGCAGGTGCCTGCAGGCGAGATGATCACATCTTCACCAGGTACCCAGTCAGCAGGTGTGGCGACCTTAAATTCGTCCGCTGTCTGCATGGCGATCAACGCCCGGTAGATTTCTTCAAAATTGCGGCCGAGGCTCAGCGGGTAATAAATGATGGCCCGGATGACGCCCTTAGGGTCAATGAAGAATACCGCACGAACTGCCGAAGTACCACTCTCATTGGGCTGGATCATGCCATATTTATGCGCCACATTCATCGAGATATCCTCGATCAGCGGGAAGTTGACTTCAACATCCTTCATATCGCGGTATTGGATCTTCTCTTTAATCGTGCGCAGCCAGGCGATATGGCTGTGGAGGCCATCCACCGAGAGACCAACGAGCTTGCAATTCGCTTTGGCAAATTTATCTTCCATTGAAGCAAAGGGCATGAATTCAGACGTACAGACCGGTGTGAAATCCGCAGGATGGCTGAAGAGAATCACCCAGCTGCCTTTGTAATCCGCAGGGAAATTGATCTCACCCTGGGTGGTGACGGCTTTGAATTCAGGAGCTTTATCGCCAATGCGGGGCATCGGGATGACCGATGATGTTTCTTGATTTTCTATGATTTACTCCATTTCTTTTGTTTGGTATTTGGTTTTTAGTTAAATCACTTATTTATAACTATTATTGATTTATAATTATTATAATTAATATAGATAGTCCTGTCAAAATCGTTTTCTGACCTTAACCTTAAGATATCGTCCATACTCAACGGTGTCACCACCACCGGACATCCATTCCACTGCACACCCCTCTAAGGTAGAATGTTAACAAGCATAAATTATTAAATCCACTTCTATAGGAGCAACACCCATGATACCGATCCGCGATCAAATCAGAACCCGGCGGGTTCCTTTCATTAATTACCTCCTGATCACACTCAACATCATCGTCTTCATCTTTGAATGGCTTTCAGGTGCATCAACGGACAGCGCTTTGTTGTCCCAACTCGCCTTCACCCCGGCCTCTTTCCTGGCTGCGCCAGCCAATCCTGGTAACATTGGTTCCCTCTTCACCTCCATGTTCCTCCACGCTGGGTTATTGCACCTGGCCGGGAATATGCTCTACCTCTGGATCTTTGGCGACAATGTCGAAGACCGCATGGGACATATCCCCTATCTAATTTTCTATCTGGCTGGGGGCGTTTTCGCGGCCCTTGCCCATGCCTTCATCAACCCCGCCTCCACCCTTCCGACAGTCGGGGCCAGCGGCGCCATTGCGGCAGTCCTCGGCGCTTATCTGGTTTTCTATCCCCGCAGTCGGGTTCAGACCTTCATCCCGATTGGTTACTTTATGACCCTCAAGACCCTTCCGGCATCCCTCCTGCTCGCATTCTGGTTTATTCTGCAGCTTTTCAACGGTGTTCTGTCGTTGGGTGCTGCTCAAGATGTCGGCGGAACGGCTTTCTGGGCCCATATCGGCGGTTTTGTCCTGGGTGTGGTGATTGCGTTAATCGTTGGCAAAGGTCGTAGTGCCGACCGGGGCCAGCCGCAATGGTAAATTATTCAAGGTTTGAAATTGACATCCTGCCTGAGGGTATGGTAGTATTCCTTTAAATAGAAACATACAAAAGTTGAACGGGGAGCCTGAGTTGTCAGGCTGAGAGGAGGACATTCAGTCCTCGACCCGCAAGACCTGATCCGGATAATGCCGGCGGAGGGATAAAACTTATTTGCACATCAACACCCTCCCCGTCAAGAGAGGGTGTTTTTCTATGCTCAAGGATAATTCAAGAGTGGTGCTCTTTGCCAATGGCGACCTGTCAACGCCGGAAATTCTACGCGTCCAGCTCCATCCTGATGACACCCTGATTGCAGTGGATGGCGGCTTGCGCCATATTGTATCTCTGGATCTGATACCTGATCTCATCCTTGGCGATCTAGATTCAGCCAATCCGGAAGATGTCCAGAGGTTTGAATCTCAGGGTATCCCGGTCCGACGTTACCCAGTCGATAAAAACGAGACTGACCTGGAATTGGGGATTGAAGCCGCTTTGGCACTCCATCCCTACGTGATCTGGATCACAGCCGCCCTGGGTGGCAGACTTGACCAGACCCTCGGGAACATCTACCTGCTGACCCGTCCCGACTTGGGGGCAATTGACGTTCGCCTGATGGATGGCACCCAGGAAGTCTTTCTGATTCGAGATCAGGCTCCTCTCTTCGGGCAGCCCGGCCAGACTGTCTCACTCCTCCCCCTAATGGGACCAGTGACGGGCGTGACGACCAGCCAACTGGCTTTCCCCCTCAACCATGAAACACTATACCCCGACCGAACCCGCGGCATCAGCAACCGGATGACAACCACAACCGCGGCGGTATCAATCAACAGCGGGTTTTTGCTATGCATCCATACTTTCAACGATACCCATTAGAAGAAAGGTCTATATTAATGTTGAAGAAAACACTTTTTGTTCTGATCCTATTCGCCGGGCTCCTGGCCGCTTGCACAGGGCAGACTCCTGACGGTTCCGCCACGGAGACCCGCACCCTGACAGTAATGACCCACGACTCTTTCGCAGTCAGCGAAGATGTCGTCGCTCAATTTGAAACCGAAAATAACGTCAAAGTCGAATTTATCCGCAGTGGCGATACCGGCGCAGCGCTCAACAAAGCCATTCTCTCCAAGGACAATCCTCTGGCAGACGTTTTTTATGGTGTCGATAATACCTTCCTGACTCGTGCGCTGGAAGCCGGGATCTTCGAATCCTACGAGTCCCCCCTCCTGGCGCAGGTTCCTGTGGAATTCCAACTCGATCCAAACTTCGGCGCTCTGCCAATTGATTATGGTGATGTCTGCATCAACTATGACAAAGCCTACTTTGAAGACAACAGCCTGACCATTCCGACCTCGCTGGAAGAACTGACCCAGCCGGAATACACCGGTTTACTGGCAGTGGAAAACCCGGCCACATCTTCACCAGGCCTGGCCTTTCTGATGGCCACCATCGCTGAATTTGGCGAAGACGGCTATCTGGACTATTGGCAGCAGCTGGTCGATAACGGCCTGGTGGTCGTTAACGACTGGGAAACCGCTTACTATACGAATTTCAGCGGCTCCTCCGGTCAGGGACCTCAACCGATGGTCGTCTCCTACGGTTCAAGCCCGGCCGCTGAGGTTGTCTATGCTGAATCACCCATTGAAGTCGCCCCCACCGCCTCCATTGTTGGCACCAACACCTGCTTCCGCCAAATCGAGTTCGCTGGGATCCTTGGCGGCACAGAAAACCGTGACCTGGCTGAGAAATTCATTGAATTCATGCTCAGCCCCACATTCCAGGAGGATATTCCCCTGCAGATGTTCGTTTTTCCGGTCAGCAATGAAGCGGAACTCCCTGTGGAATTCGTGGACAATGTCGATATTCCTACCCAACCCGCAACGCTCGCGCCCGAATTGATGGACGCCAACCGCGAAGCCTGGATCAACGCCTGGACGGAGGTCGTTCTGCAGTGAGCTTGCGTGCGGATCGTTTGCGCAGCACTTTCAAGAAACCAACCTGGCGGGCAGCGCTATTCTGGCTGCTGCCCGCCCTCTTTCTGGGCGTCTTCTTTTACCAGCCTTTGCTGGCAATCTTCAATCTACTGATCTCGCCGGAATGGGGTTTTGCCCCCTCCACCCTGAATTGGAGCCAGGTCTGGCAGCCGCTGCGGTTCACAGCCTTCCAGGCGACCCTATCCACCCTGCTGACACTGCTGGTCGGTCTACCCAGCGCCTGGTTATTTGCCCGGTTCACCTTTCCGGGCAAGAAAACCCTCAAGCTGCTCTCCACCCTGCCGTTCATCCTGCCCACGGTCGTCGTGGCTGCCGGGTTCAACGCTCTGCTGGGCCCTCGGGGCTGGTTGAATCTGGGATTGATGGCACTTTTTAACCTCGATTCGCCCCCGGTTCAATTCCTCAACACCTTTGGGGCCATCCTGACCGCCCACGTCTTCTATAACACCACGATCATCATTCGGGTGGTTAGCAATGCCTGGTCCCGCCAGAATGTCCGAATCCAACAGGCCGCGCGGGTGTTGGGCGCCAGTCCCTGGCGGACTTTCCGGGAAGTGACCCTGCCTCTCCTGCGGCCGGCGATCCTTTCAGCCACCCTGCTGGTCTTTCTCTTCAATTTCACCAGCTTTGGCGTGATCCTGATGCTGGGCGGTCCTCAATTCGCAACCCTGGAAGTGGATATCTACATTCAGGCCATGCACCTGCTGAACCTCCCCCTGGCAGCCATCCTCTCCATTTTACAGTTGATCTGCACTCTGATCATCACCGTTGGCCATAACCACCTCAACCGCAAAACCAGCCAAACCATTTCCACCCGCTCCCGAAATATGCCCGTCCGCAGGCCAAAGCGCGGCGTCGAGACCTTTATCGTGGTTGTGTTGGTGATCACGCTCTTCACCCTGCTGGTCTCACCTCTGGCTGCCCTGGCGCTGCGTTCGGTTGTGAAACTGGATGCCAACCGCGGCGAACGCGGGGAAATTGAGCAGGGCTTCACCTTGCAATATTACACAGCCCTTTGGGAAAACCCGCGCAACTCTCTCTTCTATGTCCCGCCAATTGAGGCTGGCCGTAATTCATTGGTTTTCGCCCTGATCACGATAGCGATCGCCATCTCATTGGGCATCCTGGTGGCCTACGGCCAAAACCAACCCAGCCGCCTCAATGCATTCCTCGACCCCCTGCTGATGCTGCCTCTGGGCGCATCAGCCATTACCCTCGGCCTGGGCTTCATTATTGTGTTCAATAAACCGCCCTTCAGCACACTGACCTTCCCCATCCTGCTGCCCATCGCTCACAGCCTGATCGCCCTGCCCTTTGTGGTGCGCACGCTGGGTCCCGCCCTGCAAAGCATTCCGGCCTCCCTGCGGAATGCCGCCCGGGTTCTGGGTGCGCGGCCATTCAGGGTCTGGTGGGAAGTCGATCTCCCCCTGATGGCGCCCTCCATTTTAGTCAGCATGATCTTCGCCCTGACCATCTCGCTGGGAGAATTCGGTGCATCCTCCTTCCTCACCCGCCCGCAGTTCCCCACGCTGCCCATCGCGATCTATCGCTATATATCACAGCCAGGCGCGCTTAATTACGGCCAGGCACTGGCCATGTCCACCCTCCTGATGCTGGTCTGCGCGGCCGGAATCTTCCTGATCGAACGATTACGCTTGCCGGACATGGAAATTTTCTAATGCTTACCATTCACCAAGTTGAAAAGACTTATGAAGGCCAACCGCTGCTAAAAAAGGTGTCCTTCACCGTTCAAAACGATGAAACCGTCTGCCTGCTCGGTTCCTCCGGCAGCGGCAAATCCACCCTGCTGCGGATCATCGCCGGGTTGGAGGATGCTGAAGGTGGAAGTGTGACCTGGGACGGGCAAGACCTCACCAATATCCCCGTCCACGAGCGCGAATTTGGCTTGATGTTCCAGGATTACGCCCTCTTTCCCCATCGCAACGTGACCGAGAACATCGCCTTTGGCCTGCGAATGCAGGGATTGCCAAAAGAGGTCATTAAGAAAAAAGTCAACGCCGCCCTTGAAACCATTCACATGACCACCTTCGCCAAACGCAAGGTCACCGAACTCTCTGGCGGCGAACAGCAGCGGGTTGCCCTGGCACGCGCCTTGGCGCCTGAACCGCGCCTGCTGATGCTGGATGAACCCCTCGGCGCACTGGACCGCACACTGCGTGAGCAGCTCAGCCAGGAGCTGCGCCGCATTCTGCGTGAGACCCAGGTCCCCGCGATCTATGTCACCCACGACCAGGAAGAAGCTTTTGCCATCGCCGACCGCCTGCTCCTATTGCACGATGGTGTGATCCTCCAGGACGGGAAACCGCATGAGATCTATCATCATCCCCACAATGTCTGGGTAGCGAAATTCTTTGGTCTGGGCAACCTGGTAGCAGGTCACGTGATCGATCACAACCCCCTCATCGTGGAGACACCCGTCGGTCGGTTCCTGGCCGACAGCACAGGTCAGCCAGAACCGCTGGGAGAAACTACCTTGCTCTTCCGGCCGGGAAAAGCGCAAATCGTTCCTGAAGGCGAAACCAATCGGATCACCGGGGAGGTGATCGATCAGATTTTCCAGGGGGATCGATATCTGGTAACCTTGAATATCAATGAAACCCAACCCAATTTCCAGGTCCTGCTGCAGGAACCTCATCCGATCGGCGAAATGCTGACCGTATCCTATCAACCAAAGGATTTGCTCTGCCTGGAAAACTGAAAGGACGAAGCATGACCACCGAAGCCAAAATCGTCACGATCATTAAACTCAATACTTTCCAGCAAGAGACCTGGCGCTATGACGGCCGGGTCCTCGAACAGGATGAGCACAGCGTTTTGGTTGAAGCTCGATTCAACCGCAGTGATTTACTCTTTCACGATGTTCCCCTTCGGGAAAATGACCGCTTTGTGGAGCGCTATTACACCGACCGCTGGTACAACATCTTCGCCATCCACGACAAGGATGACGACCGGCTCAAAGGCTGGTATTGCAATGTGACCTACCCCGCTGAAATTGAACCCGGCCGAATCTCCTATGTCGACCTGGCGCTGGACCTGCTGGTCTATCCAGATGGACGTTACCTGATTTTGGATGAAAACGAGTTTGCTGAACTCGATCTGGACCAGGACACCAGTGAAAAGGCTCGTCAGGCGCTTGATCAGTTGATCAGTTTAGTCAAGAACGGTGGCCTCACCAGGACAACCGATTAAATTATAAAAGAGACGCTGTTGTGCAATTCACACATTAGCGTCTCTTTTTTAGGTGGATCCTGTGAGTTAGATCAAACTTAATAAAGTGGGGATCTGATTATATAGATAGTAGTCCAGCTCACCGCTTGCTGCCCAAATGATGAGAGCGGCAACCACGACCACACAAATACAGATCGCCAATACAGCCACAACAGCCAGAATGATCCAAAGGACGGTCCTGTTTTTCTTCACAGGTTGTTCTACCGGTTCGGGTGGGTTGGGCATCTTGATCTCTTCAGACATAATTTCTCCTTATTCATCTAATGCAGATAAAGCGATTAGTAATTCCAATTCATATCAGAAAAGGGAACGAAGCAGAACGGCAGGGTCACCACACCGAGGAATGCCAGTAGGCTGATACAGAGACCGATCAACCCCAGGGCGATGTTGATCCAACCCAGGATCACACCCCATTTAGCCATCCCCAGGCCGCCAATTGCACCGGCGCTGCCCAGGATTTCCTTCTTAGCCATCCCACCGGTGATAACCGCTGCGATAGCGCCCAAAACCGGTACGATGAAGTAGCTGGCAATCCCGGCGATCAGGCTGATCACAGCCAGCGATGATGTGGTCTGATATTGATTATTAGATTGATAAGACATGGTCCTCTCCTTCTACTATAGGATTATTTTATAATAATGACCTTGCAGAGGTCAATAAAAGTTAACTTTTAGGCACATCGCGTTCATCCACAGTGTTGCGTGTCGTCCACCAGATGATTAAAATCCCCAGAAGCACCAGCACCACCGCTACCAGGATCGGCAGGACCACGGAAACAACAGACATCACCGTGGAGATCACATCTTCCAGTACACTCACCGGTACGTTAGCCGTTCCGGCGGTTGTGGCTGTCACGGCGGGACGAACCGCCAGAGACTTGACCGCATTGACACTGCCGGCGATTAACAGCCCGGCTCCAATCGAAAGCACCGGGTGCACTTCGGTGATCACATTTGCGCTGGCCGCAAAGAGGATCGCCCCGGCAGCCGGGCGGATAAATGATTGAACAATATCATTCACGTGGTTCACGGCTGGGAATTTATCCGCAAAGAACTCGACCAGTGAAAGCACCGCCAACAGGCCAATGATCCACCAGGATTCCATGGCCGACCAGGGGTCTGAAAGCTTGATCAGGTCTGTGAACCGGGCCAGCAGTGAAACCGTCAGAAGGGGAATATAAGCGTTCAACCCAGCGCTGGCCGATAGGCCAAAAGCAGCTAAGATATCCATCTTTAATGCAATCCTTTCAAAAACATTCTTCTCCTACTATTATACGGCTAACCCACCTCAAAGTTGAAAGTCATTAAAGGATAAATCCTTCCCAGGTCCCAGTCCAGAGATAGCGTAAAAGGTCAATAACCCCAATCTGAAGCAGGCCGATGATATAACCCCCCACCAGGGGGATTAAATAATCGCGGAATTTGGCATATTGATTCTCGTGATCGGTAATCATCACCAGCACCATGCTATAGATCATGGTCAGCAAAACCACCACGCCCAGCGAACCAATCAATGCCAATGGATACAGGATCCAGGGGATTTCCAGCAGGATCAACACGTCCATCCCTGCCGCAAAAACCAGCAGGATTAACAAGCGCTTCCAGTTGTCAAAGGCGGATTCTTCATCCCAGGTTGCATAAACAGTCTGAACAAAAGCCGGGCGCAGAACAGCCGCTATCGCCAATCCCATGCCGGTACCGGTCACCAGGCGGGTCCAGTTTTGGGTTGTATAGATGGCACGCCCGCCGGGCAGCAGCATCAGGAATGAATTACTCCCATCCAATACCCACGCCAGAGCCATCAAGCCGAAAAGTACCAGTATGATAGGTCGGGGCATCCTGCCCTTGCGTCCCAGTGCGGTCTGGTAGACGAGTCCCAGCATAGCACCCAGGAAGGTCCCCGAACAGCGGGCGCAAAGGGGCATCTGAGTGCCATGAATATGAAAAGAACGAGCGTCAATCTGGTGGCAAACGGCGTAACCAATCGCATCCGCCTTTCCCAGCAGCCCGTTGGGGGTCAGAAATAGCCATACAGCGGTCAGCACAATCGCCAGGCCCAAAAGGATCCAGCGCCAGGGAAATGTTTTCTTTGGGAGCTTCAATGTTTCATTCATTCGTTCATTATAGAGGTTTCACCCTGCACACGCAAGGAAAAATCCCTCTGCGGGTAAACAAATCAGCCCCGGCGTGATACCAGGGCTGATCCATCAACTAATTCGCGAATTTACTGCTGAGGTTTATTCAAAACCTCATGTGCCTTGGCCAGCCAGTCAATGATCTCAATACTCTGCGGGCAGGCCGCCTCACATTCACCGCATTCGATACAATTATCCGCCCGGGCATCGGCCGCAACTTGATTCATATAAGCCCACCGAGCACCGCCGTATTCATCATACATGATCGCTTCGTTATATATCTCGAATATCCTGGGAATTGAGACGCCGCTCGGACAGGGCAGGCAGTATTCACACTGCGTACAGGGGATCGGCGCGATGGATTCATAGGCTTTTCGGACTTCCCCAACCAGGGCGAGGTCCTCTTCCTTTAACCTGCCAATGCCTGATAAGGCGGCGGTCTCAACGTTCTCCTCCACCTGCTGAAGCGTACTCATGCCGCTCAACACGGTGGATACGCCGGGTTGGTTCCAGACCCATTGCAGTGCCCAGGCTGCCGGCGACCAGTCATATTCGCTCCTGGCCCAGACAGCCTCAACCTGAGGCGGTGCGGGATTCTTCGCCAAACGACCGCCCCGCAGGGGTTCCATCACCACCACAGCCAGGCCCTTGTCCGCAGCCAATTTCAAGCCCTTCGTCCCGGCTTGATAATCGATATCCATATAGTTATATTGGATCTGAGCCATGGTCCAGTTATCATAGCCGTTGACGATCTTCTCGAAGACAGGATAGTCATCGTGGAAGGAGAAGCACAGATGCTTAAACAATCCTTCCGCCATCTTTTTCTCAGCCCAGCTGAACACATCCAGCTTTTGAAAGTTCTCCCAGTGGCGGGCATTGAGGGCATGCAGTAAATAGAAGTCAATAGTGTCCACATCCAACCGCCGCAGCTGCTCTTCCAACAGCCGGTCAAAATCACCGGCTTCCTTCACCAGCCAGGAGGGCATCTTGGTCGCCAGTTTAACCTTGTCCCGATAACCATCCTTGAGGACCTTGCCAACAAAAGGTTCGCTCTGTTCCTGATGATAGGGATAGGCCGTATCCACGTAATTCACGCCAGAATCTATAGCATGGCGGATCATTTCCATCGCCAGAGGCTCATTGATCCTGCCGCTGTCATTATCTAAAACTGGAAGCCGCATCGCGCCAAAACCCAATGCTGAAGCCTTCCAGTCCAGGGATCCAAATTTTCGGTATTTCATAACAGTAATCCTCCTTACAATAATATCCAACCTTATTATTATATCAGTCCTGAATTTGGAGTTAGATACAGACTTCAACTGAAACTGATTTTAGCTTTCCAAAGCGGATCTCGGATCGTATTGACCCGCGAGATAAAGGGGTAGTTTTCACATAGCGGACATTGGATAATGATCCTATACGAGACAAAGGAGGGACTAATGGCTGTTATTCGGGAAGGTGATAAAACCGCCCTGGTGATCGTGGATATGCAAGTGGACGTAATTGATTCGGCCTGGCATGAAGCTCTCATCATTGAGAACACCCGCCGCGCGGTCGAAAAAGCCCGTAAAAGGGATATTCCGGTCATCTGGATTCAGCACGAAAGTAAATCAAAGCCACACGGCAGCCCTGGATGGCAGATCGTACCTGAGCTTACCCCACATCCGGATGAGATTAGCCTGGATAAACATTCCAACTCAGCTTTTGAGAAGAGCACATTGGAAGAGACCCTCGCCCGTTTTGGCATCACCCATATCGTCCTGGCAGGAGTGCTTACGAACTGGTGTATCCAATCCACAGCTTATGCCGCACTTGATAGGGGTTATGACTTGACTGTACTTCGGGATGCCCACACCACCGAAGATTTTGATTTTGACAACGGAGAATCGATCAGTGCTGCGAATATCATCGAGTCATTCAATATCATCATCGGTGCAGTGCGCTATCCTGGCAGGGTCAACCGCGTCATCAGCATTGATGAACTGGAATTCTGATAACAAATGGGTTCCCTCCACACAACGCGTCCCATTTATTGACAATCAACCCGGCTTATGTGATACTTTAGGCAGAAAAACAAGAAAACCGCCCTTACTGACGCGATCCCACGAAGTGAGGAGGTGGTGTACATGATAGACAGTAGTAGTTACTTGACAACGGCTGTGGCACCCCTCCTCGATGATCTTCGATAAGGGTGCTACAGCCAAAAGTGAAGCCGTCCGCTAGCCGGGCGGCTTTCCTCGCCAATCTGGTCTATGGCGACCCGATAGCTAACAACGACAGCTGGCAGTGGTCCAAAGTCAGGAATACGGATTCACACCCAGCCGGACATATCTAGGCCGGATTGTGGACCACGCCTTGGCGCGGGAACGAGCGCTGGAAGCGTATAAAGCGGTACGCAACCCTTCAAAATAATTAATTTCAGCCCCGATCAATTCCTTTTTCCCACTTCACCCTTCACAATTCACCAAATCAGCCTTTTTCTGCAACCTTTCCCGCCCTCCTGCGTATATTGTAGTGATAGGAAAGGAATAAAAAATGTTTGCTTTAATTGGAGGTCTTATGCATGCCATATTTGGTTTAATTAAAGGGATTTTCGGGCTGGTCTTTGGCCTGATCGGCGGCGTTTTAGGTCTGGTCTTCGGCATTCTGGCCGTAGTCTTTGCCGTCCTTATCGTCGTTGGCCTGGTCCTGGCTTTGCCCGTCCTCCTGCTGGTGGCCATTTTCTAAGTGCGGCCCGACACTCCTGCGCGGCTGCGCTCGCTCCAGGAATCCTCTCAACCACCAGCACTTGATGATCAGAGACGCTGAGACCCCGGTTTCAGCGTCTCGCTTTGATCCAAACGAAAACACCGCTTAGAACAGCGGTGTATTGTTTAATTAACCTAATAAACCACTTGCGGTGCGGCGCCGGAATCATGCAGCAGCACCAAGGGACCGCAGCGTCTCGCTACCCGATTGGCGATCATCAAGATCAGTTCGTCCCAACCGCCCTCAAAACAGAATTTCTGCCTTTCATCCAGATCACCCGTATAGTCTCGAAAGCGCAAGCTGGCCCAACTCACGTCCTTGCGGCTGGTGACCGAGGCTTGCCAGGTGGACTTCGTGACATGATAGGTCACCCGTAAGCCCGTCATGTTCTCCAACACAGTCCCCATCTCGGCGGGCGTGAGGTCGCAGCCAGATGGGGTGTCATCCGGAATAGGAATCCCCGCCAAAACCAGCCAATCCCGAGTGGCGGGATCCTGCAAGGCTTCTGCCAGAGTAATCACGGTGTAGAGCGGTGTGTTTAACATGCCGGTGATTATACCTGCCAGTCCTTAAGGTGAAATTTATGCGGTTTGCAGGAAAAGTTACTTAAAGAAAATTGGCAAGTAGCATCTGAAAGATTTCAGTGCGAAATCCTGCCTGACAATGGCGCTCTGGGCCAGCGCCACATTCACGGTCTGCGGAATGCGGGGGCCGCTCCCTGCTGTGAAGTTAATCGTTTCCGGATCGTTTGATAGGTGTTGGAACAGCCAATAGAATCCATCCGCTAAAGCCGGATCTTCCGGCGTTGCCTGGCTGAGGGTGGAACGGTTCGGGCTTTGCACGATCTCCTGGTTAACCGCCCAACCCGAATCAAGGTCCGTCAGTAAACCTGCCAGCCCGCCTCCGGGTTCGACAGCACAGTCATACGGTCCCACTCGGACGTTATCCACCTGCCACCACCAGTCACGATAGGCATTGAAATAATGAAAGCGGATACGTACATCTGCCTGGTTTGCGGCCCAGGCGCTGATATCCACGATTTTGTGGTCCGGTCCTGGCGAGGGTTCCTCCTGAAATAGCACATTTTGCCATCCACCCCCATTGATGGAGATATCCACATTCGCGATTTCATCCAGTGAAAGCGGGTTAATTTCAAAATCCTGGTCAAATTCGATCACCACGACTCCCTGACCGCTGAAATCATAGGAAGGAGAAATCAACGAAGCGTCAACGAATTTCATGCCGGCATAGCTTGAATCGATTATCGCAAAACCACCCTCCCCGCCCGTCTTGTTGCTGCGGCCGGCTGGGTCATCAAACCGCCAATTAACACCTTCCCCTGCGTCATCCACCAGAGTCCATCCGGAGGGGAGCGACTCGGTGGTGAAAGGTTGATACAGCCCGCTGGCGATCAGGTAGCCGGGCGCTTCACAATAATCCCCGACCAGCAGGACATAATCCCTGACCTCGGACGGCCCAGTGAAAGTCAGCCCAGTTTCCGCCACCGTCCTGTAACCATTCAGCACCGCAGAGACTTCAATCTCATAGACAATATCCTCATAAAGCTGGACGGTGTAGGTGCCGTCAAAGGGGTTGGTGAAGGTTACCTCCTGATGGCCTCCGGCGGTAAAGGCCAGCCGGGCATAAAGCGGATAGCCCTGCCCGCTGCCGTCCGTAACTGTCCCACTTAGGATGACCAGCGCTTTTGGACCCAACGAGAAATTATTGGCCACTGCGAATCCCGGTGAGGGTACATAAACGTCATAGATCGACTGGTCATAATACCCATAGGCGGATGTCGTCAGGTCAAAGGTCTCGCCGCTGTGCACCGGAGCCACATAATTTCCGCCCGCATTTGTCTGCACCTGGCGGTCATTTTGCGGATCGCCCTGTGCCAGCGCGGTCACCAATGCCCCGGCTATCGGCAGGCTGGTAGCCGAGTCCACCACTTCACCCACCAGGGTCGCATCCCCACAGTAATCTTTGGCGTCCAGCACAGCCTGGAGCGCATCAATCTCGCCCCAGCCGGTGGCGTAATTGGGCACGTCCCCCGGCCCCTCATTCCCGCTGCCAGTGTCATAGGGGATATGTGTGGCGCTCTCTTGCAGGAGGGTCTCCGTCTGGACATAATCCCCCATCAGACAGGTCCCCGCCTGCCACATCAGGGTGATCAACCCGGCAACATGCGGCGCGGACATGGAAGTTCCGGACATCGCTGCATAACTGCTGTCCGAGGAAGCGTAGGCGGAAGTGATGCTGACCCCCGGCGCCACCACCTGCGGTTTCAGGTCGGGATAACCGTTGGGATTCAGCGTATCCAGGCTGTCAGTTGGCCCCCAATTGGAATGGATAGCATATTCGCCGTCATCCAAACCGGTGGACCCCACCGCAGTCACGTTGTAGCCCCGGGCGGGATTACCCACTGTATTTAAGCCGGGTGGTTGAGAATAGGAACAGTTCGTCGCATTCCCATTGGCAAAAATGGGGTAAATGCCAGCCGCTTCCCAGGCTGTGATGGTGCTCTGATACCAGTCGTCATACGTCCTGCCGCAGTCTCCCCAGGAATTATTCACCACCTGGGGCCGTTTATCAGGGTCCGCGTTCTGACCGTCAAGATCGGTCGGTGCCAGCATGAACTGCCCGCAGGCCAAAAGATCAGAAGCATAACCTGATCCACTGCTCTCAATCCCCTTGCAGGCGATCCACTCAGCGCCGGGGGCGATCCCGATCTGATGGTTGCCTCCATCATCCCCCACCATAATGCCCACAGTATGGGTGCCGTGCCCGTGGTCGTCATAAGCGATGCTCTGCGCATCGACTGCGTCCCACCAGCTGTAATTGTGGTCAAACACGCCCCCGCCGAGTGCGCCGCGGTAGTGGTCCACCAGGGCTTCATGTGTGTAGCGCACCCCGGTGTCAATACTCCCCACGACTAATCCCGTGCCATCATAACCCTGCGCCCAGGCATCATCCGCATTAATGTGGGTCAAATTGCTCGCAACGGAACGGGCAGCGTCCCGAAGGATGTCCAGCTCAATTTGTTCCGGTTCAACCAGGCTCACCCGGGCATTGACCCGCAGCGCTTCTATTTCCGCAAAAGTGAACAGTCCCTCAAAGGCTGCCCGAGTCGCACCCTCCACCGCAATCACGTTCTGCGCCCAGAAAGGCTGATAAGCAATTCCTTCGCCATCCAAATAAGCCCGCACATCCGCCTGCGACTGCGTCGCAGTGGCCGTCAGGGTGTCATAGACAACCCAGCCGCGCATCTCCCAATTCATATCATAGGCCGCGGAAAGGTCCGCCTGTTCCTCAAAGACAATCAGAAAATCCAGCGAATCCGAACGTTCAGCCGCTTCAAGCAGCTCCGGGGCCACTTCCGGACCGTCGCCCGCAGTTTCCTGAGCTGTAACCACACCTTGCAAGGGGTAAATCACCCCTAAAACCAGCAGGAAGGCACTCCATATTATGATCGCACGCCAGAAAGATGTTTTCAAATGTCTTTTCTCCAAATCACCAATAAAAAGGAATCGCCACAAATAAGCGCTTGCTAAGCAGAGTATAGCATAGCGAGGTTTCAGTTAACCAATCCAAAGGGCGGCAATCGCGCCTAAATTAGAAAATCGGAGAAATTTATAAAATGTCGTAAGATGCGTGACTATGACCGTTTTTCTGACCCCATTCCCGCCTTCTACCAACACCCCGCCACGAGCTACGACATGGTCAAAGCGATCGTCGGCCGAATGCTGTCCCGGATAGGGGTTGAGAATGACCTTTATCGCCCCTGGGGGGAATAATCCTCGCCAACCCCCTTTTCCCGCTAAATAACCATTTCAAACACCCGATAACGCCGGATGGGCTCCACGCCCAGCTTCAACAGCGAATTATTCATCCGGTGGTTGTTTTCCAGCACGTAATTGATCTCCATACTGACGGGCAAATCCTTCAGCGCTTCATAGGTTGCCTGGTAAAGCAGAGTGTCAATTGCCTTGCCCTGATATTCCGGGATCACGCCCAGCGCCCACATCCGGTAGCTTTTGAGCTTCTTGAGGCCGGTCAGCATCTTCAGCCAGCCAAAGGGGAACAGCCGGCCGTTCATCCCGTTCAACAGGACGTTGATATCCGGCAGTGAAAGCCCAAATCCAATCGGTTTTCCCGTCGATTCCTCGGCAATCAGCAGGGCATCCGGATTTACGATCTGCTTCAGGTCATGCGTCATCGCCCGGGCCTCATCGTTCGTCACCGGGTAATAGCCCCAGTTCTCCGAAATCGACTGGTTGGAGAGGTCCATGATCGTTACCACATCTGCTTCCAGATCATCCATGTTCACCGGCCGCACCGTCACGCCATAGCGCTGCCGAATCTTTTCTGTGAGTGTCAGATATCGTTCCGGGATCTGGTAACCACTGCCCATATCCGCCAGGTAAGCGATCAGGTCAATCGCTTTCCCCAGGCCAAAGGATTCAAAATAGGTCTGGTAATAATGGGGGTTATGAGGCGCCATGATCACCGGCCGGCGGTCATGCCCCTCAATCTCGAGCCCCCACTCCTGCGAAGCGAAGCTCCACGGTCCCCGCATAGCTTTCATTCCCCGTTCCTGCAGCCATTCCCGCGCGGTACTCAACAGCAGATGAGCAGCCTGTTCATCATCCACACACTCAAACGACCCAAACAGCCCGATCGGCTCCCCCCAGTGGTCCACTGCCAGCCGGTCAATGAAGGCTGAACAGCGCCCAATCACCTTTTCACCCTCCTTCGCCAGGAAGAGTTCCGGCTCACAGTGATCCAGCATGGGGTTCTTCTGCGGGTCAAACTGGGACCACTGCTCCGAGCGCAGCGGCGCCACCCAGACCGGGTCATCCCGGTAGAGGTCATAGGGGAATTGGATAAAAGCTCGCAGGTCTTGCTTGGTTTGAACGGGATAAATTTGCATGAGTACGCTCCGGGGAGAATGATAGGGATAAAGGATTAACCTATTGTAATAATAGTTCGCAGTAAAGTCCACAATCCAAAAAACCAGACAAACCACCAATATTCACAATAAGATTATAAAAAATGACTGCTTTTCTGTTTGCAGTCATTTTTAAGTGAAACTTTGTATATGTTTCTAATTTCGAAGAAAATCCGCTTAGCATCTCATTCTGCTTAACTTATCGTTCGCCAATCGATTTAGACTAACTTTCGATTCCGCGGCTTCGATCACCAGCTGCCGATGAAGTTCAGGAGTTATCCTAACCGTAAAATGACCGCTAAATTTCTTTGTCCCTAGAGGTTCAGGTACGGGCTCTCCGCTTTCCTGTAAATCTGTCACAATTTCAGCCACCACCTGGCGTATGCCCTTAAGAGCGTTTTCCGGCTCAGAGGCTAACCAGCTCAATGAGGGAAATTCCGCACATAAACCAACATATTCTCCATCTTCTTCCGACCATAAAACTCGATAAACATAATAATCATTATGTAACATTTTCATCGACCTCCAAATCTTTTTTCCTGAGCCATTAATCGCTCAATGGCTTTAAGCACTTGTCTCACTTGATACGCTTTCGCTTTTCCTTTACTATTCTGAATGTTAATCCTTGGATCTCCTACCCAAGGGGTTTTATAAATCCGATGACTACTTCCCGATTGTCTCGCTAAACCAAAATAATGATCACAGACTTTACATAAATCACTAAACTTTATCCCTTTGGGATTCTGCTGCATCTGTTCAAGAATAATATCGATGGAAGCCAAGTCAATATGATACCATTATTGATACCACTGTCAATGGCTAATATTATACTTTATCTCGCATTTGAACGATTACGCATCCTTCTCCAATTGACCCCGACACCCTCCTATAGTATCCTTTGGGATATGACCCACCAGGCAACCGCCCTCGCTCACCCCAACATCGCTTTCATCAAATACTGGGGATTGCGCGATGTCACCGACCGCATCCCAGCCAATGATTCACTTTCAATGATCATCGGCGGCCTCTCCACGCGCACCACGGTGACGCTGGATTCCTCGCTGAAAGCGGATGTGCTGGTGCTTAACGGCCAGCAGGCAACCGGCGCAAGCCTCACTCGCGCCCAGCAGTTCATGGACCGTATCCGTCGGCTGGCGGGCAACCGCACCTATACCCTGATCGAATCCGAGAACAACTTCCCCATCGGGGCGGGAGTAGCCTCTTCCGCCTCTGGTTTTGCAGCTCTGGCGTTGGCCGGGACGGCTGCTTTTGGCTTGGCCCTCCCCGAACCGGCTCTATCCTCCCTGGCCCGCTTTGGCTCTGGTTCGGCCTGCCGCTCAATCCCCGGCGGTTTCGTCGAATGGCGCACCGACCCGGAAACGGGCGATTCCTACGCCACCAGTTTTGCTCCGGCGGACCATTGGGACCTGGTGGATTGCGTAGCCGTCCTCAGCGAGAAACACAAAACCACCGGCTCGGAAGCCGGGATGCGCCTGGCAGGCACCAGCCCGCTGCAGGCTGCCCGCGTGGCCGATGCCCCGCGCCGGATGAGGCTTTGCCGTGAGGCCCTCCTCAACCGAGATTTTAACACCTTTGCCGCCATCACAGAACTCGACAGCAATCTGATGCATGCTGTGATGATGACGTCTGAGCCGCCGCTTTTCTATTGGCAGCCTGAATCGCTCGCCATCATGCAAGCTGTCAAACGCTGGCAGGTGGACGGCTTACCCGTCACCTACACCCTTGATGCCGGCCCCAATGTGCACGTGATCTGCCGCCAGGAAGCCCTTAGCGAGGTCCTCTCCCGGCTGCGCCAGATGCCCGGACTGATCGACGTCCTCAAAGGATTCCCGGCCGGGCCAGCCCGTTTGCTCACCGATGATTCGCAAGATTGATCCCAAAAGGTATAATTATTCCCTGATCGAAAAAACTAAGCCGCAGCCAATCACGGCTGCAATATGAAAAGGTATGACACATGGATGTGTTTCTTATGATAGTACAGGTCGTTATCGTCTTAGGTGTGCTGATCTTCTTCCATGAATTTGGGCACTTCCTGGCCTCTCTGGCTGTTGGGATCCCCGTGGATGAGTTCGGCTTCGGATTCCCCCCCCGAATGTTGAAAATTGGAGAATGGAAGGGGACTGAAATCACACTCAACTGGATTCCCTTTGGCGCATTCGTCCGCCCACGCGGCGAGGACGAAGAAAATATCGAAGGCGGCATGGCCTCTGCCCCAGCCTGGAAGCGCTTCGTGATCGCATTGGCCGGGCCCGCCATGAACTTCCTGATCGGCATCATCCTGCTGATCGTGATCTTTACCGCCCAGGGCGTTCCAGCCTCAGATCAGGCGCTGATCAGCGAGGTTGCAGCCAATTCCCCTGCTGAGGCTGCCGGTCTGCAAGTGAGCGATATCGTCACCGCAATGAACGGCGAACAGGTTGAAACCATCAGCCAGGTCAGCGCGACAACCCTGGAAAATATTGGCAATGAGATCACCGTGACGGTGGATCGAGACGGCACAGCACTCACCTTTGCATTGATTCCGCGGGTGAACCCACCGGAAGGCGAAGGCAGCATGGGCATCGGCCTTACCAATCCTCTCAAGCCAACCCCCTTCTTTGAAGCGGTCGGCGTTGCCTTTGAATCCACCGGGTATGTAATCAAAGAGACCCTGCTCCTGCCAGGACGTTTAATTACAGGCGCAGTGGATGCGGCCGAGGCTCGCCCGGTCGGCTATAAGGGCATCTATGATATCTACAGCCAGGCTGTTACAATGGATGAGGAGAGCGACATGGTCACCGCTGAACCTCTGCCCATCTACACCCTGGCCATCATCGCCAACATCTCCCTGGCGCTGGGCATCACCAACCTGCTGCCCATTCCAGCTCTGGATGGCGGGCGGATCCTTTTTACCCTGCCGGAGTTGCTCTTCAAGAAGCGGATTCCCCAGGAATGGGAAAACACTGTCAATACTGTCAGCTTTATCCTGTTACTGCTCCTGATGGCCTTTATCACCATTCTGGACTTCACCAATCCAGTCGTCTTGCCCTGACGATCAATTTACGAGGAAACTGAAATGGACTCACCTTATCAGATAGATCACACCTTCGAGGAAATTAAAGCCGCCCTGCTGGATAACGGCTCGCCGTTCCCCACGCAGATGCTCTATTTCTTCTCCGATATCAGCCCCAAGGATCTGCGCGAACTCAAAGAGGTCTGGCCGCAGATCTGGCTCGACCGGCGGCGCGGGCTGCTGGAAGACATGGAAAACATGGCCGAAGCGGATACCCTGCTGTTCTTTGATAATGTTGCCCAGATGGCCCTCGATGATGAGGACCCTGTCGCCCGTTCCACCGCTATCCGCTTGCTCTGGCAATCGGAAGAAGAAAAACTGGCCCCACGCCTGCTCCAGATGTTGTTTGAAGACCCGCACCCCATTGTTCGTGCAGCTGCTGCAACCGGGCTGGGCATTTTCGTCCATCTTGGCGAATTGGAAGAAATCAGCGCTGAGACCTTTCAACAGGTGCTCACCGGACTAATCAAAGTCCATCAAGGTTCAGATGAGATGCTGGTTCGCCGCCGGGCATTGGAAGCCCTGGGTTATGCCAGCCATCCGGATATCCCCCTCTTCATCCAACAGGCCTATGAGTCCAACGATGAAGATTGGCTCCAGACCGCACTCTTTGCCATGGGCCGCTCCTGTGACCAGGAACGTTATGCCAGGATGGTGCTGCGGATGTTTGAACACCCCGACATGGTAGTGCGTTATGAGGCCATCCGTGCGGCGGGAGAGCTTGAATTGAGCTCCGCCCGCGAAGCCCTCTTCGATCTGCTGGAAGAAGGCACCGATGACGACGAAATCTATTTCGCCGCGATCTGGGCGCTTTCCAAGATCGGCGGGCAGGGAGTCCGCAACATGATCGAAATGAACCTCGAAGAATCCGAGGATCCCGAGGAGTTGCAGTTATTAGAAGAAGCTCTCGAGAATCTGGACTTCACCGAACAGGTCAATTCCTTTGACTTGCTGGTCGTGGAGGAAGACGATCCGAGTGAATGGATGGATGATGAAGGAGATGATTTCGGCGTTAGTCCCATTCCCCATCACCACCATCACCATGATTTTGATGACGATGACGATGACGACTTCGACGATTATGAAAATGATTAGGACGATCAAGATTACGAAAAATAAGACAATAAGGTCGTAGAGTCCACTTCTTTCGTAAGGTGTGCACTTCCTTTGTGCGCACCACAAGACCACTCCACCCTTTCTGGTGCGTTCAAAACCGGAACGCACCCTACAAATTCAACCCATTCGTGATACCTCGGGTAAAATATCCTGTAAATACGCACACGGGAAAATGACGATGACCGAGAAACAAAACTACCGCCTGGATGCGCTGATCACCGGCATGGTCCAGGGAGTCGGCTTCCGCTACTTCGTGCTCAAAAGCGCTCAGGACCTGGGACTGGCCGGCTGGGTCCGCAACCGCTGGGATGGCCGTGTGGAAGTGGCTGCCGAAGGCCCGCATGAGGCCCTCAATCAGTTGCTGCTCAAGTTACGCCGCGGCCCGATGGGCGCAAAGGTGGATGACGTACAATATGAGTTCTCGGATTCCACGGGGGAATTCAAGCAGTTCGCGGT
>Ga0209121_10001048_pt1 | contig 28965 bp, 28 predicted proteins | sample Cruoilmetagenom3_FD_187292 | JGI IMG/M metagenome (GOLD analysis project Ga0209121, IMG submission 187292) | Oil polluted marine microbial communities from Coal Oil Point, Santa Barbara, California, USA - Sample 3 (SPAdes) (version 2) | ecosystem: Environmental > Aquatic > Marine > Oil seeps ...
GTAAGTTACCGGTGGCCCGAGGCTTTGAGCTGAGTGCCGATGATTTGTTGCGACAGGAGGTGATCAAGCAATTGATCTGTCACTTTGAACTGCATTTTGCCGACATTGAACAGCAGTTTTCGATTAATTTTATGGATTATTTTGCCGAGGAGCTGGAACAGTTACAGCCGATGGCCGTAGATGGCTTACTGGAAATTGGGGATGATTCCATTAAAGTGAGTTTGGCTGGTCGGTTATTGATCCGCCGTATTTGTATGACCTTTGACGCCTATATGAAGAAGTCGACGGAGATTCGTTTTTCTAAAATTATTTAGCTTTGCGTAAAAGCAGTTAAACAAGCAGATTGAGTTAACTCGTCATTGGAGTAGAATGGCGGCCGTCGCACTACTCTCGGTTGAGGTTGTCCTCGAACGACCAATCAAGAGTGGGGTGATTTTCCTAAGGGGAGGCGAAAGCCTGAGACATCTTAAGATGGACCCTTTGAACCTGATCCGGATAGTACCGGCGTAGGGATAGGACGCAAAGAGCGTATGATTCAATCATTATCGTTCATTCAGTATCGTTCCATCTTTCCCATATCCGGGTCTCTTTAACCTATGTTAACGAGGCTCAAGCAAGTGAATACAAACATTAAGTCCGGCCTTCTGGCCACTGCACTTCTTATCTCCCATGGTGGTTACGCCGCCGATGTTGTTGAAGAAACCACGCCCGATGATGTTCAAGCCGAAAATGTTTTGGCGGCAGTCCCTGGCGTGAATGGGGCTGTTCTTGAAGAAGTGATTGTCACGGCAGAATTTCGCGATGTGAGTGTACTGGATACCGGTAACAGCATCAGCGTGGTGAACAGTGACACTATTGCCCGTCGTGAGGCGCAGCATTTGGAACAGGTGCTAAACCTCGTCCCCAATGTGAATTTTTCCAGTGGTGCTTCCCGAGGTCGATTCTTTCAGATTCGCGGTATCGGTGAGCGCAGCCAGTTTATTGAACCCTTAAACCCTTCTGTTGGTGTCCTCATTGACGGCATTGATTTCAGTGGTATTGGCGGTGCTGCCACGACACTGGATTTGCAGCAAATAGAAATTCTACGCGGGCCACAGGGTACCCTCTATGGTGCCAATGCCCTGGCGGGAATGATCGATATGAAATCCAACGATCCCACGGAAGCCTTTGAGGGCAGCCTGGAAACCTCTTTTGCTGAATATGAAACCCGCACTGTCAGTGGCGTGGTCAGTGGCCCAGTGACAGATAATCTGGGTTACCGACTTGCCGTGCAGCAGCACAAAAGCGATGGCTATGTGCAGAATGATTTCCTTAATCGGGATGACACCAATAATCTCGACGAACAAACTGTTCGAGGCAAACTGCACTGGGACGTAAACGATGAGCTGTCGGTAAAATTTACCGGGTTTTATATGGATGCCGATAATGGTTATGACAGTTTCTCTCTGGATAACACCCGCCATACTTTGTCGGATCAACCCGGACACGATCGTCAGGAGTCTACCGCTTTTGCTGTAGAAACCACCTGGAAGGGTGTCGAGCAATTTGATGTGGTCTCACAGATTAGCTATGGCGAGAGTAATCTTGAGTACAGCTACGATGAAGACTGGACCTTTGCCGATATTTGTACCGGAGAACCCTGCGATGGTTGGTCCTACTCCTCTTTTGACAACTACCTGCGTGATCGTGAAACCAAAACGGTAGATTTAAGGCTGGTTTCAAGTGAGCAGGGGCTGTTATTTAACGCGTCAACAGACTGGGTTTTGGGCGTTTATTTTAGGGATCAGGACGAGTCGTTATTGCGAGAATACACCTACGCTGCCGGTGATTTTACCAGCGATTTTGACACCAAAAACTATGCGTTGTATGGCCAGCTGGGGAGTCAGCTCTCTAACGATTTGAGGCTGATCACCGGTCTGAGACTGGAATACCGCGACGCAGATTACAACGATAGTGATGCGGTGAAGCACGATAATGGTGAGCGACTCTGGGGTGGCCGGGTTGCTTTGGAGTACCGGCTTACCGAGAACACACTGGTCTACGGCCTGGTTTCCCGTGGATATAAGGCCGGTGGAGTGAACAGTGACTCGTCGTTGGCGCCAGCATCCCGGAAGTTTGATACAGAGTATATGTGGAACTTTGAGACCGGTGTGAAGGGCAATTGGTTAGATGGAACATTACAGGCTCAATTAGCCCTGTTCTATCAAAAGCGCAAGGAAATGCAGGTGAAGCAGTCACTTGTCCAGCCTATTTCAGGCAGCGACTGTCCCTGTAGCTTTACCGATTTTCTGGACAATGCCTCAAAGGGTGAGAACTATGGTGCTGAACTGGAGTTTACCTGGCTAGCATCTGATTTTGTTCAGTTCTACGGTAGCCTGGGATTACTTCGGGCAACCTTTAAAGACTTTGAGAGTTTTACCCACGTAGAAGCTGATCCGGCCAACGGAATCGCCAAGGATCTCGATGGTCATGAACAGGCCCACGCGCCTTCCTATCAATTTTCGGCGGGTGTCGAATTTGCATTGACTCACAACCTGACAGCGGGGCTTGAAGTGGAAGGAAAAGAAGCGTTTTATCTTTCTCCACGCCATAATGAAAAAACCAATCGCTACGAGTTGGTCAATGCCCGTCTAAAATATCAGCTGGCAAACTGGGAGATGTCCCTGTGGGGACGTAACCTGGCAGATCGCGATGTGATCGTAAGAGGCTTTGGTAGTTTTGGTAATGATCCACGTAAGTTCTACGTGACTGAGCCTTATTATCAATATGGTGAACCGAGAATATTTGGTGCAACGGCCAAACTTCACTTTTAATAGCGGTCTGAGCGGGAGATAAAGATGCAATTAACCATTGATGTCAGCATGTACCCCAATCGGGAGGATTTTATTCCGCCTATCGATGGGTTTATTCAGAAAATTAACCAGTACGATAATTTAAAAATCACCACATTTCCCACCAGTACCGTGGTACAGGGGGAATATGAACATGCCATGAAAGCGGTGCAGGAAACCATTGCTGCTTGCTACAAAGAGTTTGGTATGGCCGTGTATGTGGTGAAATATATTCCCGGTTACGAGGCACTCTAGTTTTGCCGGAGTGGTATAGTTTTAACGGGTTAACCCTGGTCGAAACGTTGGCGGTGGTTTTTTCCATCGCCTACCTGCTTTTTGCGCTGAAAGAAAATAGCCTTTGCTGGTACTGCGCCTTTTTTAGTACGGCAATCTATACCTGGATATTTGGTGATGTCCAGCTGTACATGGAGTCTTTGCTGAATGTTTATTATTTGGTGATGGCTGTTTATGGCTGGTATCAGTGGCGCAAAGGTGGGGAGGATCATCAGGGTATTCATATTTCCGTTTGGACATATCGGCAACATGGTTTGGCCATCGTATCCGTTATTGTCCTTTCGGTTATTTCCGGTTATCTACTGGAAAATAATACCGATGCTCAATTACCCTATTTAGACTCGTTTACCACCTGGGGGGCGGTATTAACGACAGTGATGGTCGCCAGAAAAATTCTGGAGAACTGGCTGTACTGGGTTGTTATCGATGCGGCCTCTATCTATCTTTATCTGGATCGGGAGCTGTACCAAACCGTCGTGCTATTCGCGGTTTATGTGGTTCTGGCTGTGGTGGGTTACTTCACTTGGCGAAAGCACTACCTTGAGCAGGTAAGCGTTTGAACAGAGTGGATGTAATGATGCAGAAAGCCTTGTCGGGTTGGCAGGGCTGGGATGCGCCACTTGCCACTAAACCCGTTGTGATTGAAGCGTTGTCGGGCGGCCGGACCAATTGCTCTTTTTTGGTTGAATCGGGCATTTGCCGGGCTGTGGTAAGAATTAATGCAGAAAACAGCCAGAGCCTCGGTATTGATCGTCAGCGTGAAAGCGAAATACGAGCACAACTACAACCGGTGGGTTGTGTACCGAGAACACTATTTGCTTCGGAGGAGTTCCTCGTTAGTGAATATGTTTCGGGACGCTGTTGGCAATCATCTGACCTTGAACATAAAACTAATCTTGAAAATATTTCCATATTATTGAAAAAAATTCAGAGCATTTCTCTGCCTGAAAAGATAATTAAAAGAAATTATTTGGTGTATTGTCAGAACTATATTCAGCAGTTGCCGCGATTAGTTCAGGCGTTAGAAAAACCATTTATTGATGAGCTTCTCGAAACCGCACATACCATCGATCAGGGAAATTGGACGCCGGTAATTAGCCACCACGACTTGGTTCCAGAAAATATTATTGAGTCACGCGACAGGCTGTTTTTACTGGATTGGGAATATGCAGCCTATGGTCATCCGGCCATCGATTTTTTAAGAATCCAAGGTGATGATTACAGCGAGTCCGATGGCCCGAGTATTAAATTGCTACAGCAGGGTATGGACAGGCTGTGGTGCCTGCTACAGGAGCATAAGGAAGGGGCTGCTGGCGGCACCTTTTAACTGGGCATCCCTGTCCAGTTAAACCCATGCTTTTACGCTGTGGCCTCTTCGTTAGCTGCTGCAATCATTGTGCTTGCCAGCACACCGTATGCAGTGCCCCAGGCTTCTTCGACATCGCTGGTAAACGCATCACCGAGGCCCATCCCCAGTGTTTTGATCAGTGCGCCACCCACGGTGTCGTAATGTGAGTCTTCGACGCCGTAACCTGCGTGGCGCTTGCCCATTGCCTGTACGATGGGAACCAGTTCATCAAGGCGGTCGAGCATATTGACTGCCGATGTGATCATCTCCATTAATTTTTTTCCCTGGGCCGTCATATCTCCCTTAAACAGGGGCTTCAGCGAAGGGTCTGCTTCAAATAAATTACTGTAAAACAACGCGGCTGCGTCCTCTGAAATGGGTTCAACTTTGGCCCATGAAGATTTGCAAAGTGAAATTTGTTCGGGAGTCATAATGGTCATCCTTTTATCTGCTGCTAATGCGTGTTGAGCCCTCATCGAGAGGGCTTTTGCTGTGTTGTGAGCTCAAAAAATTATCTGGATATCACCCTATAAAGGGACGCGGATGACAACACCGCCCATCACATCACCAATTTTGAAATCATCTTTTGGTGAATCCTTGTGATCGTTGTGGCAGGAAGTACAGGCGGGTGATACAGCGACATCGGGATAAACCGCGGTGTAATAAGTGACGTCTCCGAGTTTTTCCTCACCGTAAAAATTCTTGCCGGGGTTGTCGGAAATAAATTTGAGCCCCTCTTTTTCCAATGCTGTTTTAGGTGCATTTTGTTTGTTGATAGGCCAGGTTGATTGAAGTGAGTAGGTGAATTTGTCGGTTATTTTAGAGACAGCTTCCGAGCCCGCTCTAAACATCTGTGCAGGCAGTAGTGCGCCATTTTCGATGTCTTTCCAGTGCTCATCGGGTTTGATGGCGCCAGCACCCTTTGGCCCCAGTCGCTGGACAATCAACTTTGTATAATTGGCTCGGTCTGCATTCATGACGGCAAACAGTGAGTCCGTGTACTGTTGGGGGCTAATGCCTGCAGATGCCTGAGGCTCTTCCTTGCAGGCTGTCACGGATAAAACTGAGGTGATAACTGCGGCAAAAACTACGGGTTTTTTCATTTTCATGTTGCTTTCCTCATGGTTTTTTAAATGTAAAAGTAACTCGTGATGTTCTATTCGGTCAGTTCTCACTGCGTCTAATTGCCCAGTCTATGGACGGTATATGCGCGCTGGGTTTTCCAGTGAAGTTGTTATTTATAAGCTGTTCATCAGCCAGAGCATCAATCGAAAAACCCAGGCTGTGGCACTGCATACAAACGGGCCTGATCATTTTTTCGTTGGGGCGAAGGTTGTGGTTTTGATTGTGGTTAACCTCAATGACCTTCGTCCCATGATGATTTTTCTCCTGTCTTGGCATATGGCAGGTGGCACAACTGACTGCCTCATTGGCAGGAAGCCGACCGGCGATGGCATTGTTCAGCAGTTGACCGTGAGGCGACGCCTCAAAGGCAAGGGAATGTTGGTCGTTGTGACAGCCGAGGCAGGCCTCTTTTGACGCAAACTGGGTATTGCTGGTGTGAGGTTCGTGACAACTGTTACAGCTTTGTTGCAGAACAAGAGACTGCTCTTTGAAGGGTAGTGAGGATTCGGCGGGGCTGATTCCGGCCATGTTCAAAGCTAACCGCATACCGTGCTTTCCAGCCTGGTAGCCCTCCACTTCGTTCATGTGACAGGTTTGGCACTGTTCGATGCCCGGTTTCTCAATCCATTGCAGCTGGTCTGTGCTATGGCAGCCTGCACAATCGACATTCCCTGAAGCATGGGCACTTGATGACCAATCTTTGTGAATGTCAGGGTGTTCTTCTTTTTTCTCGGCAAAAGGCGGCAGTGGTGTTGGTATAAATTGTGCTGCCAGGGTCGATGCTGCGTTGGCCTCGGTAATTTTGGCGACCTGTTTAACCCACGAATCCTGATGATTCTCAAGCAGAAAGTCTTCGTACAGAGCTCGATTGTCGTGGTAGTTGTGGCAGCCGGCACTGGCGCAGCTATCGAAGGTCAAATTTTTGTGGCTATCTCTTTCTTCGCCAATGTCTTGGTGGCAGTGAAAGCAGTAGTCCTTGGGCAGTGTTAGCCCCATAGGGTTGGTTTGTTCTTTTTGGTGTTCGGTGTGACAACTTACGCAGTAACGGGCATCGATCGTTTCCAGTTGGCTGGCATTTCTAGGGTCGGTGAATTTTTTTTGTGGATGAGAATCGTGAGCTTCTTCGAGTTCTTCTGCGTGGCAGTTGACGCAGGATTCCTGCAAGCTTTCTGTGCCACCGAAGGCGCTGGTATGACAGACGGTGCAGGCCATTTCAATCTGGAAGTGACCATGACTGGCATCGCCGATCAATAACGCTTCTTTGTTGTCAGCTTTAAATAGGGTGTAGCCGTAGTAGCTAGCAAGACAGGTCGTCACGATTAGCCATGTTCCCCAAATTAGTTTCTTCAAAACGACAACCTATCCTCAGAAGTAATAAACAGACAAAATATGAACGGCTAACAGTGCTGGCAGAGGCCAACTGATAATGATGTGTAGCCACTGGACATATTTTCGCGAGGTGGTTGCCGTCGTTAACGATAGTTTGTGACCCATGCCTATCACTCCGCTGGTTATTGCTCCCACGAGTAATACCGCCATGAAATTAACCATGAGTAACTGATTGAGGTTGTCCCCCAAGTGGAACCCGCTGTGCAGTATCAGTGTGAAACAGCACATCACACCCACAATGGTGTGCAGTACCCGCCATCCTGAAAAATTCCCCATCCAGGTCCAGGAAAGCCGTTTTCGTAGTGACATCAGCAGACCGACAATGGTCATGCCGAGCAAGCTGAAGCCTGTGGTTTGCTTCCAGAATTTGTCATTCCAGATGGATTCAAACCAGTTAGGTTGCATTGCACTATCGGCGACCTGAGCTTCTGGCAGCAGGGTGATGGCGGTGATGATGAGTAGGGCAATTAATGCTCCGGTTGTCAGGGATCTTGCACCTTGTTCTTTCTCAGATTTGGACTGAACACCCAGAAACTGTTGTATCAGCGGTTTGCACGAACCACAGACTGTGCCTGCTTTCGTACACTGCTGGATGTCTGGCAGGCTTTCACAGCCGGCAAGGCTGGCATCTTTAAGTTGGCAGCAGCTGACCTGGTTGCATTGGCAAACGATGGTGTTGGCCGGCCAGTTGTGGATATCATCGTCATTGCCCCACAAGGAACCGGTGAGTTGAAATCTAAATCGTTGCCAAAACCGGATAGTTCGCTTGTTTTGATAGGCTTCTTGTACGCGACGGGCCTCAGGCCATTCCCCCACAGAAACAGCGCCGATGATTTTTCCTCTATAAATAACCAGTTTTCGATATAGGTCGGTTTTGCTTCTGAAATAACGAATTTCCTTTTGCAGTGGACGCGATGCCAGTTCGGTGACTTCACCTAAACTGCACACTTTTTTCCCCACAACTTTCAGGTTGCTGACGCTCAGTGAACCCTGATATTTTGGGTTGGGCTGTGCGGAGTCTGTTGTTGCTGAGTTGGCAATAATGGCCGCGGCAATGGCAGCTTGTTCATAGCCGGGATTAACGAGTCCATAGGTCGTATCTTTGTGCTCGCAGCACTCGCCAATGGCATAAATATGTTCATCGGAGGTCTGTAGGGAATCATTTACTACGATGCCATTGTTGACCTTAATTCTGAAACGTCTGGCCAGTTCAATATTCGGTGTAATGCCCGCACAAAATAGCAGGGTGTCGCAGGATATCTCTAGGCCGTCGCGGGTAACCACGCCTTCTACATGTTCAAAACCCTGTATAGACCTGACACCTGAATTGGTAATGACGTCTATACCCAGTGCTTTTACTTCGGCTTCTACCAATAATGCGGCTTGATCATCCAGCTGGCGGTTCATCAGCCTTGGACCCTGCTGAATAACCGTGACTTTGGTATTGAATTTTAATAAACCCTTGGCTGCTTCCAGGCCCAATAACCCTCCGCCCACGATAACGATATGTCTCGACCTGAAAATTCGAGCGTATAGGAGTTCGGTATCTTTTAGACTTCTGAAACTGAAGACACCCTGTCTCTCGTTACCGTAAATATTAGGAATATGTGCTTTTGCGCCAGTGGCAAGAATTAACTTGCTGTAGGAATAAGTATTTCCCGTAGCGTCGGATACGGTTTTATGCGACCGATCAATCGCGGTGATAGCGCCGGGTATATAGGTAAAATTTGCGTGTTTACTTGTATCTGGTAGGGGAAGATCGATGTCGTCGCGAGAAATTTCTCCAGCAAGCAGCGCCGATAACTGTACCCTGTTATACGGCTTACATTGTTCGTCCCCAAATAAGAGAATTTCTTGATCTGGACAATGGTTCAACAATTCGTCAGTAAACCTAATCCCCACAGGGCCACTGCCTATGACGATAACTCGTGATGGGCTCTGCGATTTAACAGAAGCTATTAGGCGCCTGTTATCGGAATCTGTTTTAATTGGACAATTAACTATTGCACCCATTGCATACATTTCATTCACAAAAAAAACCTGCCGGCAGGCCACATTAATGCGTGTCTGGTCAGCAGGCTCCGTTACCTGGAAAAGAAAATGGTGAGAAAGTTAAACTTTCTGAAATGAATAATGCATAAACAGTGCCAAAAATTTATTATTTCTTAACCTTTTGAAAAATAAAGGGATTTGTTTTTTTCTGCGCGTCACTCTGAATCCCTGATGGTTGATATGGTTATTGGCCAACCTCGATTGCCATCATTTGGTGCGTAGATTGTTTCGGGGAGAGATTAGATATGCTTTTCAGGAATTAAACTGCAAATCTTCTAAGCGTTCGGTGTTCTGTGAACCAGTCGGCCAAAGAAAATGCCTACTTCAAACAGTAGCCACATGGGTACTGCCAACAGGGTTTGAGAAATAACGTCTGGGGGTGTCAGTAACATGCCAAATACGAAACACAGCACGAAAACATAAGGGCGTTTTTTGGCGAGCGCATTGGGATCCACTGCTCCGATCCAGGAAAGAATCACTACCGCGATGGGGATTTCAAAGCTCAAACCGAAGGCAAAAAATAGTTTAAGTACAAAATCCAGATAGCTGCGGATATCGGTCATCACTGCGACACCTTCCGGACCGACACCGGTGAAGAACATAAATACCAGTGGAAAGACTACGTAGTACGCAAAGGCCATGCCGGCATAAAAGAGTAGTACGCTGGAGAAGAAAAGCGGAAGGACAATTTTCTTTTCCCGTTGGTATAACCCCGGTGCTACAAATGCCCACACTTGGTAGAGGATAAACGGCATGGCGGCAAACATGGACAACACAAGAGTCAGTTTAAACGGCGTGAGAAACGGGGAGGCCACATCTGTGGCAATCATTGAGGATGTTTCGGGCAGATGTTGTCTCAATGGTTCGGCGACATAGAGATAGAGTTCATTGCTGAAAGCAAACAGGCCGACAAAAATCAGCAAAACTGCAACCATGCAGCGCAGCAGGCGATTCCTCAACTCAATGACGTGTTGTATCAAGGGTTGGTTAGTTAGTTCATTTTCGGTCATTTTGGACTGTCGTCAGGGTTTTTCACAGAGCCCCCCGAGGGGGTGTCAGAGGCGTCGTTTTCGCTATTTTTATGGGTTGCGTCTTTCTCTGAGAAAGGTGGCGCCATCATCTTTTCAAGTTCAGATTTACCGGACTTCAGGTCTCGCATAATTTGCTCGTTATGCAGCTGCCGTTTTACGTCATCCATACCGACTTCGTTTTCCAGCTCTTTGCGAACCGCGGCAAACGCCTGTCTTGCTCTCCCAAGCCACAGGGTGATGGTTCGCATGGCCTGGGGTAATCGCTGAGGTCCCATGACCACCAGAGTGATAACGGCGATGAGCAGCAGTTCCATGAAGCCGATGTCAAACATGGATCAATTAACCTGAGGGTTGATGAGAAGCGAGGGTGTGCCAGACGTGTCACGCATTACGTGTGGTTATTCTGCCGCGTCTTTCTTTTCGACAGTTTTTTCACTGCGCTGCTCGATATTATCGGTAGAGGGCGTGTCTTCTGCATGGCCGTCTGATTCTTTATCTGATTTGTCGTCGGATACCGAATCCTTAAAACCTTTTACGGCTCCGCCGAGATCAGAACCGATATTTTTCAATTTTTTGGTGCCAAAAATAAGCGCAACAATTACCAGAATAATTAACAGTTCCTGCCAGCCAAAGCCCATAACTATGTCTCTTTTTAACGTAACTAATTTAATGTAACTAATTTAATGCAACTAATTTAATGCAAGGACGTTAGTTGAATTAATTTTGGTCGCGCCGGGCCTTTTCTACAAGGCCCGATAAATCAAACCGGCGTTCCAACTCATCGAGTACCGATTGGGCGCTTTCTCCCAAATGGGACAGCATCACCAACGAATGAAACCATAAATCAGCGGTTTCATAGATCAGCTTGTCAGTTTTCCCGCTGACCTCGGCATCTCTGGCCGCCAGTATGGTTTCAATACTTTCCTCGCCCACCTTTTCAAGGATCTTATTTAAGCCCTTGTGATGGAGACTGGAAACATAAGATTCCTCCGGTGAGGACTGCCTACGTGCTTCCAGTACTTCTGTTAATTTTGCTAGTACATCAGTGCTCATGAATACGCTTCTTTAATCATCAATACATGGCTTGGATGGTGCGTGCCCAGGGCCATGAAAATTTGTCGTGGTTATGAATAAATATCGCCGGGTTCTTTCAGAACCGGGTCGACAGTGTGCCATGCCCCATCGCGCAATACCCGGTAAAAACAGGACTCTCTCCCTGTGTGGCAGGCAATGCCACCTAGCTGCTCAATTTGTAACACGATCACATCGCTGTCACAGTCCAGCCTGATCTCTTGTACCTTCTGTACATGGCCGGATTCCTCACCTTTTCGCCACAATTTCTTGCGTGAGCGAGACCAATAGACAGCGCGCTGCTCAGTTGCTGTGAGTGAAAGTGATTCACGGTTCATCCAAGCCACCATTAGCACGCGGCCGGTTTTGGCATCCTGTGCGACGGCGGGGAGTAGGCCGTCTTCATTCCAGTTAATTTCATCGAGAAAGTCAGTCATGGGCGACATTATGACAGTTGTGGCTCTATGGGCAATATGGATTTTTTGCAATGGGACCGGTGTGATTGAGTCTTGGGTATGAGTCAGCGACTTATCTCAGAATCAATAGCACCATGCCCACCCCGGCCAAAATCAGACTGTTGGCAGGTATTTGTTGCGCGCTTTCCGCCCAATGGGGAAATGCCAGGCCCAGGCCCGTACCCACGAACGCAGCTCCAGCCCAGGTTTTCAAACGGCTCCTGGGTTCAACGGAAGGACAAAGGTGAACTGCTTTTCGGGGTCTTACCTCTCCCGCCTGAAGTTTTTCGAGGGTTTGGAAAACCATTTGAGGTAGTTGGGGAAACTGTTCCAGCCACTCCGGGCCATGGCGTTTCAGTTGTTCCACCAGCGCATTTGGCTTGAACCGTTGTTTTAACCAGCGCTCAAGAAACGGGTGAGCGGTAGCCCACAAGTCGAGATCCGGGTAGAGCTGCCTGCCCAATCCTTCGATATTAAGCAAGGTTTTTTGCAATAGGACCAATGATGGCTGTACTTCCATATCAAAGCGGCGGGCGGTGCGGAATAGGCTGACCAAGAGCAGCCCAAAGGATATTTCTCGCAGTGGCCGTTCAAAAATAGGTTCGCAAACTGTGCGAATAGCTGCGGTAAAGTCACCGACATTAGTATCTTCGGGAACCCAGCCTGATAACACGTGAAGTTCGGCCACCTGACGGTAGTCACGGCGGAATATGGCTAAAAGGTTACGGGCCAGATAGTACTGATCCGCCTCCGTCAGCGTACCCATAATGGCGCAGTCTACAGCCAGGTATTTAGGCTCGTCGGGCTTGCTTGGGTCGACAAAAATATTGCCGGGATGCATATCAGCATGGAAAAAGTTGTGTTCAAACACCTGAGTAAAGAAAATTTCTACGCCGCGTTCGGCCAGCACTTTGAAATTGGTGTTGTGTTGTTGCAGGGTTTCCACATCGGTGACAGGGGTCGCATAAATACGCTCCATCACCATGACCTTTTCATTGGTGTGAGACCAATGAATCTCTGGCACATAGAGCATCGACGAACCGTCGAAATTGCGTCGCAACAGGGAGGCATTGGCGGCCTCACGCTGTAAGTTAAGCTCATCAAAAATAGTATTGCGATAATCGCTAACCACTTCAGTGAGTCTCATTCGCCGGCCATCAAGTGTGTTGGCTTCCAGCCATTTTGCCATGGAGGACATCAGCTTGATGTCTTGCTCGATGGTCTTTTCAATCCCGGGTCGAATGGCTTTTACAACGACTTCGCGGCCATCGGGCAGCACGGCGGCATGAACCTGAGCGACCGAGGCCGAGGCCAGTGGCTCGCGATCAAATTGCATAAACAGGTTGTCGATACGGTCATCCAGTGCTTCTTCAACAATGGCGACGAACTGATCTTTGTCGAAAGGTGGTACGTTGTCCTGAAGGTGGTCCAGTTCTTCACAGATGTCGCTGGGAATTAAATCCGGACGGGTAGAGAGCAGTTGGCCAAACTTAATAAAAATTGGGCCAAGATCCTCGAGGGCACAACGGAGTCGTTCTCCGCGAGGTCGCTTAGGTTCAGGTAGTAATTTATTGATTTTAAGTAGTAGTTTGGCGCTCCGAGGTAATTTCTCTTCATCGAGAAATGTATCCAGCCGATAGCGGGTGGCGGTTCGGATGATGGTAGCCAGTCGATTGATTCGTGACACGCTTAACTATTCCCGTTCTCTGGTGTGCTCGTACCTGGCTTGTCGGCACCTTGTTTGTCTAGCTGAACTTTTAGTTTGTTGACCCGTGCGGCCAGCCGGTCTACATCATTGGCGGTGTGTTTGACTTCGGTGGTAAAGTTATCGACTTCGCTTCGGCTCGGCGTCAACCGAACCTCTTCCTGGCTAAACTCAGCCGCTGCAGTACCGGCTCGCTCTGCTACCTGTTGCTTCCACTTGGCCGATGAACGCAGGGATTCGCCGATCAAATGGGCGGGAACATCACCAACTAACTGGGCAAGGGCTGCCTCCCAGTCAATATCCAGGTTTTTAAGAATTTTTTTAATTTGGCGAAGTAGATCGTGATCACCGCGAACTTCCACACCGGTATCAAAAAAGGACACTCGGTCCTGACCATCGGTCGCCAGTGATGCCAGTGATAGTGCGCTACCTCTCAGGGTTGTATCAGGGTCGCCCTCATACTGTGCCATCAGGCTAATGTCTTTTTCACCGTGAATGGCATAAAAGGTCAGGGGCGGTAGGGTGCATTCTACCGCAAGGACTTTTCCGGCCAGCTCGCCAATGGCATTTTGGGTGGCCGGATCGTATGTCAGTGCTTTATTTATGGCCACCTCAACACCCATCAGCGTGGTACTCTGAAGTGCCTTTAGAGGGTCGTTAGAAAAGAAGTCAAAAATCAAGCTTTGAAACCTCGATGAAGAGCCACGATGCCACCGGTCATATTATGATACTCGGTGTTCACAAACCCGGCTTCATCCATCATGCCCTTCAGGGTTTCCTGGTCCGGGTGCATGCGAATCGACTCCGCCAGATATTGATAGCTCTCAGTATCGTTGGCCACCAGTCCCCCTATTTTGGGAAGCAGGTTAAATGAGTAGAAATCGTAAGCTTTTTTGAGCAAACCGTTCGATGGTTTTGAAAACTCCAGAACCAGTAAACGGCCGCCGGGTTTCAAAATGCGGTTCATAGAACGCAAGGCTAAATCCTTGTCTGTTACATTGCGAAGACCAAAAGCAATCGTAATACAGTCAAAGGTATTATCGGGGAAGGGAAGATATTGGGCATCGGCCTGAGCATAGCGTACGTTGCCAGCTACCCCGTGATCCACGAGTTTGTCGCGGCCGACCTTTAGCATGGAATCATTAATATCTGCCAGAATGACTTCGCCCGTTGGCCCTACCAACTTGGAAAACTTGGCGGTGAGATCACCTGTGCCACCGGCAATATCCAGTACCCGGTGTCCGGGTCGAACACCAGAAAGCTCAATGGTATATCGCTTCCACAGGCGGTGAACGCCTCCGGACATCAGGTCATTCATCAGGTCGTATTTGCCTGCCACTGAATGAAAAACATCAGCCACGTGGGAGGCTTTTTCTTCAACGGGCACGGTTTTAAAACCGAAGTGGGTGGTTTTGTTGTCTGTCATAGCCGTCTTGTTGTCTGCCGTGGCCCTAAAGCCAGATTTTTAGAGGTCGACATTGTACACCGACACAACGCGGGTGTCCCCGTGGTCAATGGATCGATTCACGGTTTCACTGACAGATGTCAAGCATCAGCTGCTGTGGATATATGGCGGCTAAAAGACGCGGAACATTGATCTAAGATCAGGGCTTTGGCTGGAGGGGGGGGGAGAGACTTCGACCTCTATATCAGTTGGGCTAATAGAGGTCGAAGTCGCGATTAACCAATATACCTTTCGCGTTTTGATTGCTTTAGTCGAGCGAGGTCGACGATGATCAGTCCGTCTACGCAGTTGGAAAAGCTGGGGTCAATATTAAACCCGGCAAATTGCACACCGCCAAAATCGCAAACTTCGGTGTACTGTTTGTAGAGAGTTGGGACACTGAGGTTCATGTGGGCCAGCTCACTTTTAAGCTGGGTGAATTCAGCTTTTTGGTTGTTCCCGGGAAATTTTTCTGCCAGTTCGAGCTCTCGTTCAGGGCTAATCCGGTAGGGTAATTTGGGTTCTGCCAATTTCTGAAGTGTGGGGTAGTGACGGCTATAAAAATAAACCAGCATTTCCATGGCCCATTCGGGATAAGCCGAACTTAAGGTAACCGGACCGAGCAGGTAACGGTAATGAGGGTTTTTACGGAGGAAGGCGCCAATACCGTACCAAAGATAATCCAGGCTGCGGCGTCCCCAGTACTTGGGTTGAACAAAGCTACGGCCAAGTTCCAGGCCCCGTTCCAGATAGGGCTTCATTGATGTGGTGTAGTTGAACAATTCGCTGGAGTAGAGGTGGTTCTCCCCTAGGCTGTCCACACAGGCCGAAGCATCACAGAAGCGATAGGCTCCGGCAATTTCCAGCTCGTCATCGTCCCATAAAATTAGCTGGAAATATCGGCGGTCGTAGTTGTCGATATCGCGCCGGCTTCCGGTACCTTCGCCAACGGCACGAAACGCAATTTCACGTAGTCGGCCAATCTCGCGCATGATCAGAGAGTTTTGCCGATAGCGATACAGGTAGATGAGTTTACCATCTCCCGTTTCCCCAAGAAGCTCACACTGCTTCACTTCATCTCTTAGCAATGCTCTGTTTTCTGGGTGGGCAATGGCGGTAACGGTGCTAAAAGTCCCGGACTTGTTTTGTCCAATACGGTAGAGGTGTCGTTTAAAAAGTTTGGATTTTTCCTTGAGAGGGACGTTGATCTGTTGGTAGCTGTCATAACTGATGAGATCGCCAATTCGGATATCGACACAGTTACGGGCTTGTTTAAACATTTCTCGCACCAGTAGCAAGGTGGATAGCGGTTTAGCCACCAGTGACACGCTGTAAAACAGTGCGGAGTTTCGGCCATCTACAAAAACAGGAAGTATTGGCGCTTTGCTGTTAATGGCCATGCGCAGAAAACCGCTGTGCCATGTGCCATCGCGAACGCCCTGCGGGCTGAGTCGAGACACTTCGCCGGCGGGAAAGATGATTAATGCACCCTCGTTGTCCAGATGGCTGCGAATCGCCTGCAGGTTTTGCCGGCTGGTATTCCCGCCCATATTGTCTACTGGTAACAGCAGGTTGTGCAGTGGCCTCAGGGTGTACAGCAACTCATTGGCGACAACTTTGACATCAGGGCGAGTTTCTCTAACGAGCTTCAGTAATGCCAGGCCATCCAGGGAGCCGATGGGATGGTTGGCAATAATGACGACCCGCCCCTGGGCTGGAATACGTTGCCGCTCATCATCCCGGGCGCTGTAGCGAAAATCAAAGTAGTCCAGCACTTGCTCAACGAAATTAAAGCCTTCAAGGTGCGGGTAGTCCATTTCGAACTGCTGAAATCGCTTTTCGCGGAATAGCATTCTGAGTACCCGAACTATTGGGCGTACCAGGCGTGGGTGACGCTGGTAAAAGTCGGGGTATTTATCCTGAATAAAACTATCTACGTTGAGCATTGGCGGGTTGCCTCCTTTTACCTGCCAGCCTATCGCTGTTTTATGACAGTATTCTTAACGATTCATGTCATAAATATGTCAGCATTTGAGGGCCCTTATTTAACGGGTTTCTTGGTGGCTTCGCGGCTGTGATTAAAAATCAGAACACCGTCTTCTATGGGCTTGTCTCTCAGTAATTTTTTGTCCCGGTTATAATTCTGGGGGTTAATCCAGGGTTCGTGGTCACCTTGTTTGGGAAAGAGGTGCATGGACCGTTGTATGTAACCAGAAGAAAAATCCGTTATCCAGGGGCGAGCAGACATATTGCGGTCTTTATCCCGTAGCTGGGGGGTGCATTGGCGATGACCTGTCGCGTCCATATGGTTAATAATTTTACCTGCATACTCTGCGATTAGATCGGCGTGAAGGGTCCAGGACGCGTTGATATAACCGAATGTAGATATTAGATTGGGAACACCAGAACACATGATGCCCTTGTAGGTATAGGTCTTGGAAAAATTGACGGGCTCATCATCCACCTCAAACTGTGTGTCTCCGAGTACGGATAGTTTTAGCCCCGTGGCAGTGACAATGATGTCTGCTTCCAGAGACTGTCCTGACGCCAGCTCAACACCTGTTTCGGTAAACCTGTCGATATGATCTGTGACCACAGAAGCTTTTCCGGATTTGATAGCCTTAAAGAAATCATTATTAGGAACGATGCACAAACGTTGATCCCAAGGGGCGTAGCTCGGCGTGAAGTGAGTGTCGACTGCTTCCTTATTTCCTAGTGTTTTGCCGATTCTTTTCAATAGAAAGCGTTTGATTTTATCTGGACGAGTGCGCGTCGCTCGGTAGAAGAATTGTTGTAGCGAGGTATTTTTCCAGCGAGTAATTGCGTAAGCCCATTGTTCGGGGAGTATCTTTCTTAAAAAGTTGGCGACAATGTCTCGGTCGGGCAATGCCAGGAAGTAGGAGGGTGAGCGTTGCAGCATTACCACCTGTTCGGCCATTTTGGCTAATTCCGGTACTAGGGTGGCCGCTGTAGCACCGGAACCAATAACGATGATTTTTTTGCCCTGACAGTTTAGGTCTGTGGGCCACTTCTGTGGATGAACGATCTGGCCTTTAAAGCGTTCACGGCCGCTGAAGTTAGGGGTATAGCCAGCCTGATATTGATAGTAGCCAGCACACATGAGTAGAAAGTTACACTGATATTTAACCGTTTCTCCTGTGTCGGTACGTTGAATTTCAATGGTCCAGCGAGCATGTTCGGTTGACCAAGAGGCCTTTGTTACCCTTTGTTCATAACGAATGTGTTGGTCAATATTGTATTCTTTAGCCGTTTCTATGAGGTAGTTGAGGATCGACGGGCCGTCGGCAATGGCCTTCTCGTGACACCAGGGTTTGAAACTGTATCCCAGCGTATGCATGTCGCTGTCAGATCGGACGCCTGGATAGCGGAAAATATCCCAGGTTCCCCCCATTGACTTTCGGCTCTCCAGAATAAGGTAACTTTTATTGGGACACAGGTTTTGCAGGTGGCAGGCGGAGCCGATACCAGAAAGTCCGGCACCAACAATCACAACATCAACATATTGAATCACCGCGCTTATCCCGCCTGCCGTTTTTTTATCGAGACGCGTTGCGATGTTGTGACTACTGTGGTCTGTTTAATGCGGGCTATATCCATCTTTACGGATTAAATCTGTCGCTTTATCGATATCCAGCTCTTCAATGGGCGAGGCCAAATAATAAGGTAGCTCCACGGCTTGTTCGCTAAGTTGGATGATTTTACCTTCCTGTAGGCGCTCAATAACAGAATGAAGGGTTTCCTCTAAATTCTGGGGGGCTTGTTGATACTGGACGCGCATGTAATCTACTAATTCTTGAATAGTATGCTGGCCATCGGCTAGGGACACGACAATACCCATCCAGTCATCTAGGGGTGTTGTGTTGCCGGGTTGACTGATATCGGCTAACGCAACCTCATTGTTTGTGCGAGTGAAAATAGCGGTGCGGTAAAAATAGGCTGTGTTTTCCATGGGGCGAATCTTTTCTGCTTAATTAAAGGTTATAGACATATAAAAAGAGAGCTTAACTTAACTGGAAAACCGGAGATACACGATGTTTTACGAACAAAAGTTACCTTTTGTTGGTCATAGATCAACAATGGGTTGTGGGGTATCGCAGTTTTTGACCTTGATGATGGGTTTTTGTTATCGCAGCCCTTGTTGTGCTGACTTTTCAGTAGTTCGCAATATGAATATACTGGCGAACTGATCTACTGACAGCTGGGCTGATGGATGGTAACCGGGTTTTACTCTCGCTGGCGTAATTTGATGTCAGAAAAATGTTTGTAAATCAGTTGGTTGTCTTCAGTGTTGTGGTGGTCATACGCTACACAAAATAAATGCTTAACGTCCTAATATGATGAGCTACAGGTAATATCTATGAAATATTTAAGTATCTTCTTCGGGCTTGTTTTTTCCGCCTTTTCATTCGCCAGCACCCTTGAAGAAGGTTACACCGAAATTCGAGCTGGAAACCTAAAAGAAGGGTTTTCGATTATCTTGCCCCTTGCTGAAAAGGGCGATGCCGACGCGCAATATGGTCTGGCTATTTTGTACAAAGAGGGCTGGGGAACGGATATAGACCTGGAAAAGTCTCTGGAATACTATGAAAAAGCAGCCAAGCAGGGCCACGTTAACGCCATGTTTTATACTGCGGGAGCCTATCAATCCGGTTCAGGTGTAACACAAGACTATTCCGTCGCGGCAAAATGGTATGAGCAGGCAGCAAATAAAGGACATGCGCCGGCAATGTATGGGTTGGGAAGTTTGTACTATAACGGGATGGGCGTTGCGCGGGATGACTTAAAGGCCGATACATGGATTACTAAGTCCGCCGATGCCGGATTCCCCCTTGCTGTTGAGTTTTTGAAGCAACAAATGAAAAGGTGAGTTGTTTGATGCCCGGCCATATGTGTTGTGAATAATATATCCGTGGATGAATCATTTTAACAATCTGAAATTAGCTGAAACCAAAAGGATGTGGTACATCTTTCTGGCCTTTTTAGTGTCTGGTGTCGCGGGTATAGCCGTTGGATTGTCTCTCGTGTTGATGGTTGGCTGGGGGTTAGGTTCTGGACCCAATTTTTATTCAACGATTGGAAAAATATTTTCCATAAGTATTGCCGTATTCGTGACATTTTTTGTGGCTAGAAAATTGACAGCTCTTGTCGGTGAAAAAGTTAAATTGCCATGCCCCCTTTGTCACCATGCTACATTGGAAGAGCAGCATACACTGCAGTGTCAGCCAGTTAAGTATGAGTGTAAACACTGTCGTAGCGTTTATAGGGATGGGAAGTTGGTCACAAAGTAAGGCGGTTTAAAAGGGTAGAACCTAGGAAACCAGAACCTAGAAAAATAGACCCTAGGAAAAAAGCGAAGACGAAGATTAATAAATTAGAATAAAGCGCTGTAAAAACCCATATAGACAAAGGTCAGACAAGACCTTGATTAAAAGCCTTGTCCGACCTTTCCAGTGTGTTCGTTGTTTTGTCTTAAGCGGCTTCCTGGCAGGCAGAAACCTGACCTTCCAGATACTGGATAATCTCTGAGGACTCATACATCCAGCGAACATTGCCTGGATTCTCTTCAATTCTTAGGCAGGGAACCTTTAGCTTTCCGCCACCCTCTACCAGTTCTTTTTTACTGGCTTCACAGCGTTTTGCATCCACTGTTTGAATATTTAAGCTGTTTCGTTTCATCGCTCGACGAACCTTCACACAGAAGGGGCAGGCTGGGTATTGATACAAGGACAACTTAGCAGTTTGCCGATCTATTTTTACCTGCAGAGCGGAATCTCTTTTAATGCTTTTGGGAGTGAAAACCCAGTTAAAGAATAAAATCAATGAACCTAAAATCCAGCGAACTACCTGCATAACAATACCTGTCTAAAACAAAGAAAAAATGACCACTGAGAGGTGGCCAAAGAAAGCGCGAGAAGTATACCTAAGTGGGTTGGTGCGACCAATAGGAATAATGCGTGAAAATGGAGCGGGGTACGAGGTTCGAACTCGCGACATTCAGCTTGGGAAGCTGACACTCTACCAACTGAGTTAACCCCGCATACGTCGGTCTATAATATCTCAGCTGTTGATAAATATCAGCTGCACCAGTTCACAGGGTGTTACCTAGTGGATGCTCTGGTTTGTCTGTACCGGTTAAACGGTAATGTCAGACCATACTGCCAGTTCATTGCCACTGGGCTCGGTAAAATGAAAGCGACAGCCGCCAGGAAACGAAAATATTGGTTTTACGATGATCCCGCCTGCGCGCTCAATGTTGGCTTGGGTTGCTTTGAGGTCATGGCTATAGAGAACAATAAGTGCGGCCCCATGTTCGCTGGACGACTTCAATTCAGACTTAAAGAATCCTCCGTCAATGCCTTGATTTGAGAATGCAATGTAGTCGGGGCCATATTCCTGGAATGACCAATGAAACGCCGTTTCAAAAAAAGCCTGGGTTGCCTGAATATTGCTGGCTGGGAATTCGACGTAATTTATCTTTTCATGCTCGTTCATTGTTTATTTCCACTTGCGTCAGACATGTTAAGTATGAGGGCAATAGGTGATAAGAAAAAATAGCCGTGTTATCTGCTGGAAAGCATCTGGTTACGTCACTATCGAATAGCTTAATTTGTACTGACCTTATGTTAAAATCAGAGCTGTTGCGCAAGCCTAAAAGCCCTGCCTGCAAGTTAGCTCCAACCTTTCTTACTATAACCGGCAGCGGCGTTAAACCATTATGCTACGACTCAGTGACCTACAACTACCGCTCAATCATACCGATGACGAACTGCACGCTGCTATTCTTAGCCGGTTGAATGTCCGTGACGAGGAGCTGTTGAGCTTTAATCTGTTTAAACGGAGCTACGATGCCCGCAAGAAAGCCAATATCCAGCTAATCTATCAGCTCGATGTAATCTTAACCGATAGCGCAGAACAGCGGGTACTAGAGCAGTTTGCCGACCAGTCTTTTGTAAGGCCAAGCCCCGATACGGCCTATCATTTTGTTGCAGATGTCAGGGATGAGTTTCCAGTTGGAAAGCAGCAGCGTCCCATCGTTATTGGCTTTGGCCCCTGTGGTATTTTGGCCGCATTGGTGCTGGCGCAAATGGGCTTCAAACCCATTGTGCTAGAGCGAGGCCAGGAGGTTCGACAGCGCACAAAGGACACTTGGGGGCTGTGGCGAGAGGGAAAGCTTAATACCGAATCAAATGTGCAATACGGTGAGGGAGGCGCGGGCACTTTCTCTGATGGAAAACTGTATAGCCAGGTTAAAGACAAGCGTCATCTGGGTCGCAAGGTGCTTACTGAATTTGTAAAGGCGGGTGCTCCAGAAGAAATCATGTATGTCAGCAAACCACATATTGGCACCTTTAAGTTGGTGACCATGGTTGAAAATATCCGTAAGGAAATCATTGCCCTTGGTGGCGAGATTCGCTTTGGCAGTAAAGTGGAAACTATTCATCGAGAAGCATTGGATGAATGTGAAGAACAAGCTCAGGAACAGGGGCAAAGCTTAGGCCAGATTACCGGGGTCACGCTCAGTACTGGTGAAACACTGGAGAGCCGACATATTATTTTGGCCATCGGTCATAGTGCTCGGGACAGTTTCCAAATGTTGCTGGAGCAGGGGGTCTATATTGAACCCAAGCCGTTCTCCATCGGCTTTCGTATCGAGCATCCGCAGGCGATTATTGACAAGGCCCGGTTTGGTGATCAAGCGGGTCATCCTATTTTGGGTGCGGCAGACTATAAGTTGGTGCATCACTGCAAGAACGGCCGAAGTGTTTACAGTTTTTGCATGTGCCCTGGAGGAACGGTTGTTGCGGCCACCTCAGAAGAGGGCGGTGTAGTGACCAACGGTATGTCGCAGTATTCACGCAACGAGCGCAATGCCAATTCTGCCATCGTGGTGGGGATAGAGCCGGAAAAAGATTATCCTGAACACCCCCTGGCTGGTATCGACTTGCAACGCCAGCTTGAAGCTCTGGCCTTTCAGTTGGGTGGTGAGAATTACTATGCTCCCGCACAATTGGTGGGCGACTTCCTCGAGGGAAGGCCATCGGCGGCGTTAGGGCGTGTTACGCCATCCTACACGCCCGGTATTAGTTTAGGTGACTTAAGTCCTGCTTTACCGGCGTTTGCCGTTGAGGCTATTCGTGAGGCCATTCCCGAATTTAATAAGAAAATTAAAGGATTTTCTATGCCAGATGCGGTGTTAACGGGAGTCGAAACCAGAACTTCAGCACCAATCTGCATCAAACGAGGGAAAGATTTCCAAAACATCAATACTCGAGGTTTATTTCCCGCTGGCGAGGGTGCCGGTTATGCCGGTGGTATATTGTCGGCAGGCATAGATGGGATAAAAGTTGCCGAAGCTGTGGCTTTGGATCTGTTGAAGTGAGCTCAACCAAGCCAGCTAAAATGTAACAATTCCAATAGCGTTGCCGCGGTTTTTTAAATTTGGCAATCTTTACTATGACGAATTGGTGGTGTTACCGGACCCATTGTCTTGGGTCGGTTAGGTAATATTCTTGTAACTCCTTGAACAACGCCGGATGCTTTAGGTGTAACTGCTGGGGTTTTTCAAAAAAAGTTTCCGTAGCCACGGCAAAAAACTCTGCCGGATTGGTCGCGCCGTATTGATCCATCACCGTTTTATGGTGGTTTAAGCTTGCGCCCTTAAGCGTTTCAAACTCCTTCGATAGTACCGTGGCCCATGAACCGTAACTATTTTGTCGAAGTAGCGGTGCTCCGTTGGTTGAGCCGGAAGCGGCGTCCAATTGGTGGGCAAACTCATGTAACACTACATTGTGGCCATCGGTGAAATTTGACGCACCAGCGACCACATCATCCCAGGATAGTATCACCTTGCCATTACTCCAGGATTCCCCGGACAGGTTATGAGCGGCCATCGATACCGTGCCATCCGCTTGAAGCTGTTCGCGTTCAATTTTAAAGGCGGTAGGGTAGATCAAAATAGAATAGAGCTTCGGATACACAGCAGTTTTCGGATGATTAAGTAGTAGTAAACAAGCCTCCGCTGCGACACTCACTTTTATTTCATCGGTGATATCCAACCCTGCGCAACCCACAAAGCGTTTTTTGCTAATAAACAGGTTGATTAGCTGATGTAACCTGTATTTTTCATCAGGCTTAAGGACAGAGTAGACTGGCAAGTTAGCCGCTAAGGTCTCTGTCCATTTCTTCGGGAAAGGCTTATTGCGAATCCTGCGATTTCGCCATGCGGGTATATAGAAAGCCAGGAAAACAAATAAAATGATAACAATCAGCAGTAGGGCTGCAATCATGTTGGTGCTATTTAATTCCATCGGTATTGGGCTTTGTCTCGTTGGTGTTCGTAGCCTTTTCAGCCGTTTCCATATTTTCTGAAGCTGGTTCGGTACTGGGTGGTAAGTGCGCCAACTTAATGACAGCTTTTTGTAAGATCAACGTGTTTGGATAGGTAATTAAGTCATCATTTTTTCTGATGATCACGTGAAACAGCGAGATCTCTTCGATGATCCCTGAAATATCGTCATCTTTGTCCACAATTTTTACTGTATCGCCTACGCGATAGGGGAAGGCAAAGAAAATAATGAGGCTGGCCGTTATATTGCTGAGAATTGACCACTGGGCAAAGAGTGCTACCCCGAGAATGGCAAAAACGGAAGATAAAAATAACGATAGTTGGGAATATTCAATACCCAGAAATAAAAACAATAGAATGACAAAAAATCCAGACAATACTAGATTTATTGTTTTACTAATGTATTTTATTCGGTAGCTTTTGACTGATTTTTTTGCACCAATTTTTGAGATGGTTTGTGTCACAAAACTGATCGACAATAGGTAAGCCGCGAGTAATGATAAAATAACGACGATTTTCATGTTAAGTTTTTAATCCATTGAAAAATATTGACAATCTTCTTGTTCGAGTGAGCCATTAAAGGTTGGCTAAGTAATCGTATCATGCGATGTATTGCATAATAGGTCTTCACCTTAATATGCCTGTGACAATATTTTTGAGTAGATATTCTACCCATTAAGTATTGGGTAATTGTCGTTTCCACTTAAGTTTCTTTTCGATTGACGCGATAATCATCCCTGCAATATCTTTTCCTGTCGCTGACTCGATACCTTCCAATCCCGGTGATGAATTCACTTCCAGCAGCAGTGGCCCGGATTGTGACCTGATAATGTCGACGCCGGCTACTTGTAAGCCCAGAATTTTAGCGGCTTTGACGGCAAGTGCTCTCTCTTCCGGGGTTATTTTTACCACAGAGGCGGTGCCACCTTGGTGTATGTTTGCTCGAAATTCTCCCGGTGCTGCGGTTCGCTCAATTGAGGCGACAACTTTTCCATCAATCACAAAACACCGCAGGTCTTTGCCATTTGCTTCTTTGATGAATTTTTGTACCAATAAATTCGCCCTTAGTGACTTAAAGGCATTAATCACACTATCGGCCGCTTTCTTCGTCTCGGCCAAGACCACCCCCCGACCTTGAGTGCCCTCCAATAATTTAACAATTAAGGGTGCACCTCCAACCATATCGATTAGATCATTGGTATCCATGGGGGAGTTGGCGAAACCTGTCGTGGGAATATTAATGCCATTTTTAAGCATGAGCTGTAATGAAAAAAGTTTGTCTCTGGATTGGGCGATAGCATGTGAGGCATTGGTGGTATAAATACCCATGCTCTCAAATTGCCGCGTTAGCGCTGTCCCATAAAAAGTGACACTGGGTCGAATGCGGGTGATAACGGCCTCAACATCATTGAGTAGTTTCCCCCCCCGGTAATGAGCTTCGGGTTCTAGTGCATCCAACTTCATATAGCACTGCTGGACATTCAAAAAGATCATCTCATGGCCACGTTCTTCCCCGGCCTCGAGTAATCTTTGGTTGCTATATAACTCTTCATCGCTGGCGAGGAGTCCGATTTTAAGGCCATCTTTGGCTGATTCTTCCCGCCCATACATGGTGGAGATTGCCTTGCTATTAACTTGCCCAAGAATGCACTTCTCGGAAGGGTCGACAATGAGACGATCCTGCATGGCCTCTCTGCCCAGTAGCATTCTGAACCCCATGGAGTCTCGGTTTGCCAGAGTGAGCTCTATGTCCCATAGATCATCGCCAAGTTTAATCGTGGCGCATACCACATACCGTGTTTCCGACAGCCCACTCGAGCTCTTCACGACCCGTTTATCAACAATGGGGCGCTCACATCGGATGACAGTCCGGCGATTATTTTGTATTGGGTGGATTTCAAAGCTCACCCAAGACTGCTTGCCACGGCGAAAAGGCTGGATGTTAAAGGCGTGAATCGAAGAGGTTTTTGCCCCGGAATCGACTCTGGCTTTGATGGCGGGAACTCCCAGCTCTGGAAATGAGCACCATTCTTCACTACCGATGACTTTTTTGGATGTGGGCTTACTCAATTTTTATCACTCTACTATTGGTTTGTATCGACAAATACGAAGCTGTCATTATGAATAACAGGCACGCGTTTTAGATCAAAGGGTGCGCTGTTGTCACTTTATCTGGCGTTCCAACCAGTTTTTGGCCACTTTATACGTGAATGATCTGGGCGGAAAGGATTAAACACATGTTTTCATACCCCTGTAACCTTTCTGTATAATGTATGACCTTTCTCGATTTACCGGCCGTTATGACCTACACCACCAAACAATATTCAGCCAAAGCGGCTGCACCGCTATTCTCCCATCGTAAATATTGGGCCGAGTGCTATGGCACGGCACCGTTTTTGCCCATGTCTCGGGTCGAAATGGATGTGTTGGGCTGGGATAGCTGCGATATTATTCTCGTTACGGGTGATGCTTATGTGGATCACCCCAGCTTTGGTATGGCTGTGATTGGTCGTAGTCTTGAAGCACAGGGCTTCAGGGTTGGCATCATTGCCCAGCCAGATTGGACCTCCAAAGATCCGTTTATGGCACTTGGCGAACCCAATTTATTTTTCGGTGTCACCGCGGGCAATATGGATTCGATGATCAACCGCTATACGGCAGATCGTCGTGTGCGGCATGATGATGCTTATACACCCCACAATGAAGGGGGTAAACGCCCAGATCGTGCTGTCACAGTTTATTCCCAGCGCTGTAAAGAAGCCTATAAACATGTACCGTTGGTGATTGGTAGTATTGAAGCGAGCTTGCGCCGACTGGCTCATTACGACTATTGGTCTGATTCCGTTCGTCGTTCTGTCTTGGTGGATTCCACCGCCGATATCCTGCTCTATGGTAATGCAGAGCGGGCAATTATTGATCTTGCCCATCGCATTGCTGGCGGGGAGAAGATTTCAGATATTACTGATATCCGGGGAACGGCGTTTATTCGTAAAACTGTTCCTGAGGGTTGGCGAGAAATCGACTCCACCCGCATCGATACGCCGGGCAAGATAGACGCACTGCTAAGCCCCTATCAGCGAACCGATCAACAAGACCCCGCGAGCTGTGCATCCGGTGCGACTAATAATTCAGTTACTGGCGATGCCGATGCTCCCCAGGTGGTTACCATCCTGCCCAGTTCAGAGGTGGTAGCTTCAACTGAAGAGCAAACCTATATCCGCTTGCCGTCCTACGAAAAGCTCAGAAACGACCCGGTGCTTTATGCCCATGCATCTCGGGTGTTTCACAAAGAAACCAATCCCGGTAATGCCCGGGTATTGGTGCAGCGTCACGGTATTCACGAACTTTGGGTAAATCCGCCGCCGATTCCTCTGGAAACCGACGAGATGGACTGGGTGTTCGATCATGCCTACCAACGTGTGCCACATCCGGTATACGGCGATGCAAAAATCCCCGCCTACGAAATGATCCGCTTCTCCATCAATATTATGCGGGGCTGTTTTGGCGGTTGTACCTTTTGTTCTATTACCGAGCACGAAGGGCGGATTATTCAAAGCCGCTCGGAAGACTCCATCATCAGTGAAGTCGAAAAAATTCGGGATATGGTGCCTGGATTTACCGGAACGATCTCGGATTTGGGCGGCCCCACAGCCAATATGTATCAACTGACTTGCAAGAGTAAGGAAATTGAAGAGAGCTGCCGTCGTCCCTCCTGTGTGTTCCCGGGGATCTGCAAAAACCTGATTACCGATCATAGCCCTACGACTCAACTCTATCGACGCGCCAGAGCGGTTCCCGGTGTGAAACGCGTGGCCATTGCCTCGGGACTGCGTTACGACCTGGCGGTGGAAGACCCGGAGTATGTCAAAGAACTGGTCACCCACCATGTGGGAGGCTATTTAAAAATTGCGCCGGAACATACTGAAGAGCGTCCCTTGTCGATGATGATGAAGCCGGGTATGGGCACCTATGACCGCTTCAAAAAAATGTTCGATAAGTATTCTAAAGAAGCGGGTAAAGAGCAGTATTTAATTCCCTATTTTATTTCGGCACACCCCGGCACCACCGATGAAGATATGATCAACCTGGCCGTCTGGTTAAAGCAGAATGAATTTCGGGTAGATCAGGTACAGAACTTCTACCCGTCACCCATGTGTTCCGCTACGGCAATGTATCACGCCGAGCGAAATCCGCTGAAAAAGGTGAAGTACAAAAGCGATAAAATTTTCAGCGCGAAAACCAAAGCACAGCGTACATTGCACAAAGCCTTACTTCGCTACCATGACCCGGATAACTGGGCCTTAGTACGCGATGCCTTGAAGAAAGCAGGTTTGGCTAAACTGATTGGTAGTGGCAAACACCAGCTAGTACCCTCAGAAGAGGCAGAACTGAAAGGTAAGCAGCAACAAGCCAAGAGAGGGCGACGCGGACTCACACAGCATACGGGTTTACCTCCCCAGAGTCGTACCCCGAAGGGGCGAGCTAAGGCTAGAACGCCGAAAAAAGGCCGGACAAGAACCCGGAGTTAATACTATCAATAAGCCCAAGATCAAGGCGGTGTTTATTGCGATTTAGCCGCTTTGCTCCCTTTCACTTCGCCACATTTTACTTTGCCATATTGTCCTGACTTGGGATGGACGGCCTACATTCTATTCCACCGGGATTTTAGGTTCTGATGAAGAAATATGTTCGAGCAATTTATCCGTTACATCTATAACAATATTAGATTTGTTATACAGCACGATTCCATCTCTCTTTAGAAGAACAAGGTCGAATTCATCTTCGAACCTTTCTTTGAGTATCAATTTTAGATAAGCACTAACAGCCCCTTGAACCTTTCTTTTATGCATAGC